>SDBT01005666.1_pt1 | contig 20883 bp, 17 predicted proteins | sample 2277101 | NCBI WGS metagenome assembly SDBT01 (sample SAMN10404973, study PRJNA504765) | marine sediment metagenome | isolation source: marine sediment core GS10_PC15, 103 cmbsf | place: Arctic Ocean: Southern Knipovich Ridge | collected 2010
CTCCCATAGCAGCCACCACGTTGGGCTGAGGGACAGCCACCGCCAGGAGGACAGGGGGTGTCGCCGCAAGGGCCAGCCGCGCCTCCCAAGGCTGGCGGGCCATGATCTCCTCCAGGCGGGGAGCAAGCGAAATGAAGAGGATCAGCAGGGCCAAGCCCACGCCGATCCCTCCCAGAACATCCAGAGGATAATGAACGCCCAGATAGACCCGAGAGACCGCCACCAGGATCACAACGGCCGCAGCCGTCGCCCGCATCCTCCAGGAGCGAAAATGCCAGGCTAGGTATCCCCAAGCCACCGTCACTCCCTGAGCATGGCCGCTGGGAAACCCAAAAGCCCCAGGCGATTCGACAAGAATGCGAATGCCCGATTCGAAGGGGCGTGGGTGGTGGAAGAAAACCTTTAGCGCCTCATTGATGAAAACCGAGCCGAGATACAGGACGCCCATCCGGGCACCTGTGCGCTTGTCAACGCACCAGAAAATGAGCGGAATCAGCAGGAGAAAGAATTCCTCCCCGCCCAGGAGGGTTATCCCCCGGAAAAATTGGTCCAAGAGAGGATGCGACCAGCTTTGCACCCACAAGACACCTCGGAAACTCAAGTCCAAAGGAAGGCGCTCCTCCCCGACCTCAGCCGCTGGCAGCCGTCGCCAACGCGACCAGCAGCCGAGCGCCCATGGCCAAGTCGTCCACAGCTATATGTTCATTCAAGGAGTGGGCATCCTCCATACCGGTTCCGCTCACCACGGCAGGGATGCCGCTTGAGTTGAAGATGTTGCCATCGGTCCCGCCTCCGCTCCCCACCAGAGCGGGCTCCAAGCCCAGCGAGCCGATGGCGGCCGCCAGCCTGCGCACGACTTCATCCTCCGGTTGGCGCTCGTACGCGGTGTAACTCCGCATCACTTCCAGGCCCATCTCGGCCCCGTGGCGAGCCACGGCATCCCTCAAAGCTCCGGTCATACCCTCCACCTGGGCCTTCAGCTTGGCCTCATCCCGGCTTCGCGCCTCACCCTCGAGCTCAACCTCGGCTGGGATGATGTTGGTAGCCGTGCCTCCATGGATGACCCCGATGTTGGCCGTGGTCTCCTCATCGATCCGTCCCAACTTCATGGATGCGACGGCCTCCGCCGCCACCCGGATGGCACTGATACCATCCTCAGGTCGCGCCCCCGCATGAGCAGCCCTCCCGCGAATGACCGCCCGAAGGCAGTCGTGAGAGGGAGCACGAACTACGATCTCGCCGACCTTATTGTGGTCCAGAACGACCGCCCACTCGGCTTCGAGGCCACCAGTGTCCAGCCCCTTGGCCCCGATCAATCCCACCTCCTCGCCCACCGTGAAGACCACCTCCACCGAGCGATGGGCCAAGCCCTGCGCCTCCACGGCCGCGATCATCTCCAGGATCTGAGCGATGCCCGACTTATCGTCGGCTCCAAGGATAGTATCACCACTTGGCCGGATGATGCCTCCCTCGACCACAGGCTCTACCCCCCGGCAGGGGGTCACCGTGTCCATGTGGGCGGTCAACAGGAATGGAACCCCCTCTCCCTCCCACCGGCCGATCACGTTTCCCGTCCCATCCCTCGCCGCCTCAACCCCCAGGGCCGCCAACCTGTCCATGAGGTGGCCAGCGATCTCGTCCTCGCTCCCCGACGGGCTCTCGACCCGCACCAGAGCGAGAAAAGCCTCCAGTAATCTTTCCGAATCTATCATCATGCGCATCCTAGTTATCGCCCTCCGTAGCCAGGACAACAAGCACTCGGGTCGCCCTCACCATGTCCGCCACAGCGATGTGTTCGTCCATGGCATGGGGCTTTCGCATGCCGGTCCCCATGACCACGGCAGGGATTCCCTTGACGTTTAACACGTTGGCGTCCGTCCCGCCCATGCTCCCCGCCAGGATGGGCTTCAACCCAGCAGCCCGCATGGCGCTGGCCAGGCGCTTCACAGGGAGGTCGTCCGCCGACCACCGATACCCTTCATGACTGTAAGCCAGATTCAATTCCAGCTCGGCCCCATGACGATCGACGGCCTCCTCCAGAGCGCGCACCATGTCGGCGTTCTGCGCCTGAACTTTGGCCTCATCGTGGCTCCTCGTTTCCCATCGCAGCTCCACCAACGGAGTGACGACATTAGTTGCCTCTCCACCGTGAAAATAGCCGACATTGGCCGTGGTCTCCTCATCGATGCGCCCCAGCTTCATGGCCGAAACCGCCTCTGCCGCCACCTGAATCGCGCTGATCCCTTCCTCTGGGGAAAGGCCGGCATGAGCGGGCTTTCCATGCACTTTAGCGTGCATCAGGACGTGGTAGGGAGCCGAAGTCACTATCTGGTTCTCAAGCTCGTCATCTAAGACCCCTCCCCACCTCGCCCGGAGCGAGCCGCCGTCCAGTCCATTGGCTCCGCGCAGACCTGTCTCCTCCCCCACGGTGAAAACGATCTCCAAAGGAATGTGGGCGATGCCCCTCTCGCCGACGGCCGCCACCATCTCCAGGATCTCGGCGATCGCCGATTTATCGTCGGCCCCCAGGATCGTGGTGCCGTCGGAGCGAACGACCCCATCTTCCACCACCGGCTTGATGCCCCGCACCGGCCTGACCGTGTCCATATGGGCCAGCAGGGCGACGGGAGCCCCTTTCCCCGGCCAGCGTCCGATGACGTTGCCCGCCCGGTCGCGGTTGGCCTTCACGCCCAGTTCCTCCAGCCGATTCAGAAGATAACGGGCGATCTCGTCCTCCTGACCTGAAGGGCTCTCGATGCTGACCAGCGACAGAAAAGTGTCCAATAGCCTCTTCTCGTTCACCAAACCTTCCTCGGTCATTGCCCCCTCCTCCACCCGCGATGACGATCAACCGGGGTTCACCTGCTCCTGTGCCTTTCTAAGCATCTCATAGGCGGTTCGCTGGGATGCCTCATCCAGCGAACCCATCATCTGGGCCAGCTCCTGGATCCGTTCCTCCCCTAGCCGCTCGGCCCGGACGACGGTGCGCCGCCCCACAACTTCCTTGCGAACGCGATAATGATCGTCGGCGAAGCTGGCGATCTGGGGAAGGTGGGTGACGCACAGGACCTGATGGCGCTTCGATAACTCGCGAAGCTTCCGTCCCACCACGCCCCCCACGCGCCCGCCGATTCCCACGTCGATCTCGTCGAAAATCAGGGTGGGCGTTCGATCAGCATCGGAGAGGATAGATTTCAGGGCCAACATGAGGCGCGACGTCTCGCCTCCGGAGGCTATCCTGGCCAGGGGTTTGAGCGGCTCCCCCACGTTGGGAGAGACCAAAAACTCCACCCTATCTATCCCGGTCTCATCGAACGCATATCTCTGCCCCCGCACTTCCACTCCCTGCTCCGGCGACGGCTGGCTGCTCATATTCACTGCGAATCGAGCTCCCGGCATGCCCAGCTGTTCCAACTCCTCCTCCACCGCTTTCGCCAGGCGCCCCACGGCCTCCTGCCGAGCCGTTGACAGGGCCTCCGCCTGTTCGCCGATCTCCTGCAGCAACGAGGCTTCTCTCTCCTCCAGTTGGACGATCCGCTCCTCGGCGTGGGAGATGCTCTCCAACTCCTTAGCCGCTCGCTGGCCGAAGGCCAAGATCTCCTCTACCGTATTCCCGTACTTCCTCCCGAGGTCCCGAACCAGCTGCAGGCGCTCTTCCACCTGCTCGAGCCGCCCGGCGCTGAAGTCGACCTCCTCTCGATAGCTCCGGATCGATCGAGCCGCCTCCTCCAGAGCATCGCTCAGGCTCTCAATCTCGGCGGCCTGAGCGGACCTCGCAGGATCCAGTTTCGCGAGCGCGTAGAGGCTGGCCACCGCGCGGCCCACGAGGTCCCGGGCATTTTCCTGTCCCTCGAATTCCCCCCTTAGCGCCTGATGCGCCTCCTCCGCCAGCGCGGCTCGCTCCTCCGCGTTGGCCAGCAGGCGGCTCTCTTCCTCCAGCTCCTCTATCTCGCCAGACCTCAGCTGGGCCGCTTCTATCTCCCCGCATTGATAGGTCAGCAGGTCAACTCGACGAGCTCGCTCTCTCTCATCCTGCCTCAGCTTGGCCAGATCCTCCCGCACCGCCCGCAGGTCGCGCACCTCCCGTCTCAACCCAACGCGAGTGTCCAACAGGTCGGCGTATCCGTCCAGCAAGTCAACGTGCTGCCTCGGCCGCAAGAGCGAGAGATGATCTCCTTGCCCATGAATGTCGATGAGCCCTCGAGCGACCTCCTGGACCACCCTCAGGGGCATGACCCTGCCGTTGATCCGGCAGACGTTCCGCCCCCCTTGTCTGAGCTCCCGGCTCACTATGAGCTGTCCTTCCTCCAGCCCCAATCCATGGGCGCGCAGGAGGGTCGTCAGTTCCTCCTCGGGGCCAGCCAGGAAGAGGAAAATGCCTTCCACTGTCGCCACCTCGGCCTCCGATCGAATCAGGTTGGCCTCGGCACGCTCTCCCAACAACAGATGTACGGCATCTATGATGATGGACTTACCAGCCCCCGTCTCTCCCGTCAGCACGGTGAATCCGGGCCCCAGGTCCAGCTTCAAGTCCTCGATGATGGCGAAGTTGGTGATCCCCAGGTGGCTAAGCAAGAGTCCCTCCCCTTTGGAGCCGCATTGTAGCACCAGTGACCCTCGCCCAGCAACGGCCGATTCCACATCGCACGAGCGCTATCCCAGAGGAAACGAAAGGACTTCCGCGAAGATCCCGGAAGTCCCGATGAGACATCATACCCCAGCTATCGCAGGCGAATGACGGCGAAGACGGACGCCAGCACAATGTAGAAAAGGTTAAGCCCATATCCTCCCAGAAGCATGTTGCCGAGCCACGTGCCCAGGACCACGCCCACGACGGCGATGACCTGCAAAGCCCGCCCGCGCTTGTGATTCACGGCTAGGCTGATCGCCTCGCCTATGGCTAAGCCAGCCACCGGAGACAACCACAGCGAGAAGCCCCTCAGAATGGGAATGGCTCCCAACAGCAGGCTTGCGGCGACGGCGGCCGCCATGCCTGCTCCGAACCCGCGCAGGGCGATCAGAGGGGATATCTGAAAAGTTGGCAATCGTTGCACTGCGGCGCATTCCCTGCATCGAGTGCCCACCGGGGTTCGAACGCCGCACTGTGGACAGATGGGCTGGCCGCACTTGCTACACTTGAGAAGGGTTTCCCTATCCGGGTGGTTGGCACAATACAGGATCCCAGGCAAGGCTTATTCCCCCCTTAGGCGGCGTTCCAAGTTGCCGTAGAAGTAGTCACGTGGTTGCATGCGAACGAAGTGACACTCTCGTTCGGAGGCGGCCACCGAGACTACATCGCCGTCAGCCATATCCACCGCCACCTGCCCGTCCATGGTGAGGACAGCTTGGTGATGTGTAGACAGCTCAACCCGGACACGAACGCCTTCGGACAGCACCAGGGGCCCAAGCAAACCGAGGCAGGGCGCGATGGGCACGACGATGATGGTGCGAGCCTCGGGAGGCAGCATAGGGCCTCCAGCCGCCAAACAATAACCTGTAGATCCAGTCGCGGTCGACAGGATGACACCATCGGCAAGGTAGCTGGTCAGATGCGCTCCATCCACCCTGATCCCCAAGCGCACGACGCGCGCTACCGCTCCCCGGCCCACCACCACATCGTTCAATGCCTCGTGAGCCCCAAGCGATCGCCCCCCCCTAAACAGTTCAGCCCGGAGCATCATGCGTTTCTCCAGCCAGAAGCAGCCCTCCAGGACGCCGGGAAGCTTGTCCAGCACCTGGTCGGGCGCCAACTCGGTCAGGAAGCCCAGGCGTCCCATGTTGACCCCCAAGATAGGGACCTGGAAAGGGGCGCTGGCCCGAGCGGCCCGCATGATGGTGCCGTCGCCCCCGAAGGTGATCAACAGATCCAGCTCCGGCATCTCCCGGTCCAAAGCCTCGCGATCCCAAGAAGAGCCAGTCCACACTGTGAGGCCGTTATCCTCGATCTCGAGCCTCAGCTCCTCCACTAGGTGGAGAGAGTTGGACAACTTGGGATGATAGAGCAGTCCGATGCGTCTCATTGGAGTAAGACCTTCGATAGCTCAATTCAGCCGTTGACGAAGCCATGACGCGACTTCAGCCATCGGCACTTCCTCCTGCTCGCCGCGAGCCAAGGCTCGAACGACCACCTTATTCACCTGAAGTTCCGCGTCCCCCATGATTAGAGCATACGACGCGCCGAACTTATTGGCTTGACGAAGCTGAGCTTTCAACCCCCTCCTGCCGAACGAGCTCCGAACCCCAATGCCCTCCTTCCGCAGAGCATGGGCCAGCTTCAGGCCCGCATCGCGAGCTTCCGGCCCCAATGTGGCCAGAAACACCGGCGGGCGAAGAGGCGACGGCGCCACCAGCCCCTGTTTCCTCATGGCCAGAATGGTCCGCTCCATGCCCAGAGCGAACCCGATGCCCGGAGTGGGCTTTCCGCCCAACTCCTCAGCCAATCCGTCGTAACGCCCTCCGCCACAGACCGCGCTCTGGGCGCCAATGCCCTCCGCCCACATCTCAAATACCGTCCGTGTGTAGTAATCCAATCCCCTGACCAGTCGGTGATTGAGAGCGTGAGGCACCTCCAGCATCTCGAGGCCGTGTCGGACCGCGTCGAAATGCTCCTGACACGAGTCGTCCAGGTAACTGCTGCTTCGGGGTGCATCCTCGATGAGAGGCTGACACCTGGGGTTCTTGCAATCCAGAAGCCGCAGCGGGTTCCTTTCCAAGCGCCTTTGACAATCCCCACACAGGGCTTCGTGGTGCTGGCCGTAATATTCCACCAATCTTTCCACATAGGAAGGGTGGCACTGCGGGCAGCCGATGCTATTAAGCTGCAGCTCGATCCCCCGAAATCCCAGGGATGAAAGAAGGTGCCAGGCCACCTGGATGATCTCAACGTCCACCCCAGGATCGGCTTCGCCGATGGCCTCCAGATTGAACTGGTGAAATTCGCGATAGCGCCCCGCTTGGGGGCGATCGTAACGGAAGATGGACCCAAAAGAGTAGACTTTGACCGGCCGTATCAGGGTATGCATCCCATGCTCCAGATAGGCTCGCACCACAGAGGCCGTCATCTCCGGCCTCAGGGTCAAAGAATTGCCTCCCTTGTCCTCGAAAGTGTACATCTCCTTTTCGACAATATCGGTTCCCTCACCGATGCTGCGAGCGAAAAGGGCCGTATCCTCGAAAGTAGGCGTGTCTATGGGCTCGTAACCGTAAAGGGAGCACAAATGGACGATCCGTTCGCGCAGATGACGCCAGTATGGCTGGTCTTCTGGGAGAATGTCCTGGGTGCCCCGGGGGGCCTGAAAGGCTGCCATGCAGCTCCTGTTTCCTGCCCTTTGATTTCAGGATCGGGAGGATCCGTGGCACCAATTATACGGGAAAGGAAGGGCGCTGTCTACCGACGGGAGCGGATGTATCTCCCTCACGGACTCCGCTTGGGGCCGCCATAGGAGAGGACAGCCTTCTCCAGAAGTTGCAACAGCTCCCGGCGACCCTCGGGGGTGCGCGGATCCACCGACAAGTGAACTTTCTCGCGCCCCACGTAAACCAGCTCCCGAGGGAGAAGATGCCAAGCCGCACGAGCCCGACCATTCGATCGAACGACCACCCGCTGGCCCTCCAACGAGATGGATCGCAACCCCCCTCGGGCAGCTAGAGCCCGGAGATGGAGCACGTAGAGAAGGTTCTCCACAGGGGAAGGGAACTCTCCGAAGCGGTCCCTTATCTCCTCAGCGATGTTCGCCACGCCTTCCACGGTATCCTGCTGCGCCATCCGACGGTACAGTTTGAGACGCGCTGGACCATCCGGAACGTAGGTCTCCGGCAGATGAGCTTCCAAAGGCAGCTCCACCGCTGGGAGCGACGGCGCTACCTCCTCCGGCGCACCCACCTTCTTCCCTTCCTGGCGCTCCTGGATCGCCCGTGCCAGCAACCGGCAATACAGATCGAACCCTATGGCACTGATTTGGCCGTGCTGGCGCGAGCCAAGGATATCCCCCACGCCCCGAATCTCCATATCATGCATGGCCACTCGAAATCCGGAGCCCAACTCATCGGCCTCGAAGATGGCCTGGAGGCGCCTACGAGCCACATCGCTGAGACCGCCGGAGGGGCTGTACATCAGGTAGGCATAGGCACGGTTGGCGCCTCTCCCCACCCGTCCCCGAAGTTGATAGAGCTGAGCCAGGCCAAACCGGTCGGCCCGGTTGATGATGATCGTGTTCGCATTGGGGATATCGAGGCCGCTCTCGATGATCGAGGTGCAGACCAGTACATCCACCCGCTGGGAGACGAAATCTCGCATGACTTCAGCGAGCTGCAGCTCCGGCATCTGCCCGTGACCGATGGCCAACCTGGCCTCCGGCACGATTCGGCTCAGGCGCCTGGTCATCTGCTCGATACCCCGCACCCGATTGTGGACGAAGTACACCTGCCCTCCTCGTTCCATCTCCCGGAGGACCGCCCGGCGGATCGCCTCCTCATCATAGGGCAAGACCGCCGTCCGGATGGGCAACCGCTCCTCAGGCGGAGTGTCGATGGTGCTCATATCGTGCGCGCCCATCAGCGCCAGGTGGAGGGTGCGAGGAATCGGGGTAGCGGTGAGCGTCAGAACATCCACCTCCTTGCGCATCTGTTTGAGTCGTTCCTTGTGGGTGACGCCGAAGCGCTGCTCCTCATCGATGATGAGCAGGCCCAGATCCTTGAAAGCCACATCCTTCTGGAGGAGCCTGTGAGTCCCGATGACTATGTCCACCCGCCCCTCTCGCAGGCCTTCCAGTACCTCAGCCTGTTCGCTGCGCACCCGGAACCGGGAGAGCATCTCCACCTTCATGGGATAAGGCGCCAACCTCGAACTGAAGGTCTCCACATGTTGCTGCGCCAGCACGGTGGTAGGCACCAGCACCGCGACCTGCTTGCCATCCATCACCGCCTTGAACGCGGCCCTTAATGCCACCTCGGTCTTGCCATAGCCGACGTCGCCGCAGATGAGACGATCCATGGGAATCGACCGCTCCATATCGGACTTCACGGCCTCGATAGTCGCGACCTGATCCTCGGTCTCCATATAGGGGAAAGAGTCCTCCATCTCCCGCTGCCAGGGGGTATCAGAGCTGAAGGCATGGCCGGGAACCACCTGGCGCGCAGCGTACAGCTCCAACAGCTCATCCGCCAGGTCCTCCACGGCCCGGAGCGCCTGAGCCTTCGCTCGCTCCCAATCGGCGGCCCCCAACCGATGCAGGGTAGGGGACCCCCCTCTTCCACCCACGTAGCGGCTCACCCGATCGGCCTGCGAAGTGGGCACGTAGAGTTGATCATTGGTCGCGTACTCCAGCAACAGATACTCCCGCTCCAATCCCTCCACCGTTCGTTTGACCAGCCCCCGAAACAGAGCGATGCCGTGCTCGACATGAACCACGTAGTCCCCGAGCTTAAGCTCGGCGAAGAGGGCGTCGGCGGAAGGAGTTTCCCTTCGACGCACCCTGGGACGACGTCGGGCCCTGGTCCAGCCGAACATGTCTCCATCGGTGAGTATGGAAAGCCCCGGCATCCGCCATCCCTGGGGCAAAACTCCCCGAACCAGGATCAGGCTGCCGGGTGGAGAAGGTTCCAGTATGTCTTCCACCGGCCTGACGTGCACGTCCCGATCGCGCCAGAGATCTGACAGCCGGTCGGCCTGCCGAGTGATCATGACGATGCGATCGCCTTCCGCCTTCCACCCCGAAGCATCGTCCAAGACGCGTTTGAGTTGGCCGCCATAAGTGGGGCTAGCCACCAGCTGGGAGAAGCGAACGATGTCCTCCTCCAGCACGCCATCGTCGAACCGAACTTGGTGGCGATCCCTGAACTCCTCCGCCAAATCATCCCAGGTCAGATAAGGGATGGGAGCGTCGCGATCCATGCGGCCCTGCGACACCACCCCTTGGCGCAACTCCAACGCCTGGACCTCCAGAGCGCTCACCTCGTCTTCGAGTCGGCGAGGCTCCAGAAAGACCAGGCCACGGCGCGGAAAATACTCCCACAGGCCGCAGCCGCCAGGGTAGAGCCACGGCAGGTAGAATTCGAGAGGAGGAGGCTTCATCTCCCCTCTCCGAGCCCTCTCGCGGTCCCGAAGGAGTTGGGGAGGCAAGGCAGCCTCGTCCCCCCGAGACAGCTGGAAGGCCTCGCTGGTGGGAGCGATGACCACCTGATCGGCCCGCTCCCTGGACTTCTGGGTGACGGGATCGAAAAACCGCACGGAGTCGATCTCATCTCCGAAGAGCTCGACGCGGACGGGCAAACGGTGGCAAGGAGAGAAGACATCCACGATCCCCCCGCGACGGCTGAAGCTCCCCAGATCCTCCACCTGCGGAGAAGCCCGATATCCCACCCCGTCCAGGAACTCCATCAACTCCCACAAATCGACCCTTTGGCCCTTGCGAAGGACGCGGGTATTGTCCCGGAGCACGTCAGGGGGCAGGGTCCGCTGCATCAAAGCACGAGCTGAGGTCACCACCATCCTGCCTTCTCCGCGCTCCCCGTTGGCCAGCTCGGAGAGCACCCCGATGCGCCTGCTCACAGTCTCGGGATCCCAGGGGATATCCTCGTAGAACATGGGATCTGGGGCCGGGAAAAGCATCACCCTGCCAGGATCCGAAGACCATGCCTGGAGAGATTCGTGGAACCGCGCCGCTTCCTCAGGTCCACACAGAACCACCAGCAAGGGTGTGAACCGTTCCTCCTGCAGAGCCGCCGCCAAGAAGGGCCGTGCCGCCTCCGTGATATCCACTCCCACGGAAGCTCGATCCTCCCGTCTCAGCTCCGCCTCCAAGAGGCGATAACATGGAAGCTCCCTGAGCAGCGACAGCAACCCACAGAGTCTCACGTCACACCCCCGGCGTTATGGAGGTTCATGGCGACCTCGATCCCCTTGGCCAGGAAATCCTCGATCATCTCCACGACCCTCCCATAGGCCCTCTCCATAACCTCGGCCTCAGCCGGATCGAAGTCTGAAAGCACATGGTCCACCGAATCCCCGCCCCTCGGGCGACCGATGCCCAAGCGAAAGCGCGGGAAATCCTGAGTGCCAAGGGCCTCTATTATCGATCCGACGCCCCGGTGACCGCCCGCCCGTCCTCTCGGACGCAGCCGCACGCGCCCCAACGGCAGATCCATATCGTCGTAGATGACTAGCACCCGATCCGGAGGCAGACCGTAGCCGCGCGCCAGACGCGCTACTACCTGGCCGCTTCGATTCATGTAGGCCAACGGCTTGGCCAGAACAACGGGCACCCCCCCAATATGACCCTCAGCCATGGCCGCCTGGCCTCGATCCACAGAGAATTCCAGGTTATGCTCGCAGGCCGCCGCATCCAGCGCCCGGGAGCCAGTATTATGCCGATTCCTGGAGTACCGAAGCCCGGGGTTGCCCAGACCCACGATCAGATAACGAGGCCTGATTCCCCCCCGATCCACGGCTCCCAAGATAGTGCGGTGCAGCGATCGCAGAAACGCCACCTGCGCTCTTTCCCTTCCCAACTCCGCCCACAGCCCTCAAGAGCTGACGGAGACCGCCAGCCCTGTGACTAAACGCTATCTCAAGACGAGTGGAGCCTCGTACGGCTCAAGGCCCCTCGCGCGACCTCGGTTTGGTGATCGTCCGGATGAGCCAACGTAACAGGCCCGCCACCGTAACGACGGTGACAAAGAAGCCTATGATTCCCCCACCAATGCAAAATGCCTGCCCGCACAGATCCAAGCCCAATCCTCTCGTTATCCCCTCCAAGGGGCCTGCCGCCTCGGGGGTGGGAACTATGGGCTGAAGGTCGGGTGTCGGAGGCGCTTCCTCCTCGCCCACGTCCGGCTGTCCCACGACCACCGGGGTGGCCGTGGGCACCACCACCAGCGGCAGCGTCGCCGTGGGCGTCGGCGACTCGGCGGGCGTTATAGGCGGCGTCGCCGTGGGGGAAGGGGCTTCAGCGTTCGCCACCATCACGTTTTGGACCCTGTATTCTCGATAATTGCCCGTCTGCTCCACCACCGTTAGGAGGAGGGTATAGGGCCCATCCGGGATCAGAGTGGTCTCCCACACCTCCAGGAGGCCATCCTCCACCGGCGTGGTACGGATAGCGTTCACCACGGTCCATTGGCCCGGATCGGCTCCCATCCCATATTCCACCTTGTAAAACTGGAAGCTGGGGATGGAAGCGCTCCCCTTAATGCTTACCGTCCCTCTCACCACCTCGTTCGCGCCAGGAGAGGCGATCTCCACACTCACATCCTGGCCATACGGCGCAGCCAGCAGAGAGGCGTCGATTCCTCCCAACAACATGAGGCCCGCCAGGGCCACCAGCAGTGAAACTCCAAGGAGCCTGATCGCTGTCATATCACTCGCATTCCTTGAGCAGCTCGAACATCCTAGCGATTTTAACGCAAGTGGGAGGCAGGGACAAACCCCGATGGCACCATGCTCGAAGGTGCAACCGGCTCGGAAGGCATCCTCCCACGCTGCGAGAGCATCGCCGGTCAACAATAGATGATAGCGAATAAGCAGAAAGAACGCTTGACAAGGCGAATCAGGACGGATAGAATCAGAACATCGGGAAACCGTAATAGAAAAACTTATGCGGAGGGAAGAGATGAGAAAGATAGGATTGGCACTGCTGATCGGTCTGGTGATCCTGGGCCTTGTGGCCGGATGCGCCCAAAGTCGAAAGATCACCATCGGGACGGACGCTACCTACCCACCGTTCGAATCGGTCGATGAATCCACCAGCGAGGTGGTCGGCTTCGACCCGGATCTGATGGCAGAGATAGCCAAGTTGGCTGGGCTCGAATACGAGTTCCAACCGACCGCGTGGGACGGCATTTTCGTTGCTCTGGCAGCCGAGGAGTTCGATGCTGTGATGAGCGCTGCCACCATCACCGAAGAGCGGTCCAAGGTCGTTGACTTCACCATCCCTTATTACCAAGTGGGGCAGGTAGTCTCGGTGAGGGAAGACGAGGAAGATATCAACAGCTACCAAGACCTGGCGGGCGGATCAATCGTGGGGGTCCAGCTCGCCACCACGGGAGACTTCGCCACGACAGACGAAGCCATGGTACCTGAGGACAACGTCCGGCGCTTCGACACCATAGATCTGGCCTACCAGGCGCTGGTCAACGGGGATGTGGATGCTGTAGTGGCTGACAGTCCAACTACTGAGAACTACGTTGGACGTTTCGAGGGCCAGATCAAGATCGTGGGCGGCGAAGGCCAGGCGGCTTGGTTCACCACCGAAGACTATGGCATCGCGGTTCAGAAAGGCGATGAGGAGTTGATGGCTGCCCTCAACGATGCAATCTCGAAACTGAAGGAGGACGGCACGATCCAGGAACTCCTGGGAGAATGGGAAGTCGAGTGATGTCTCCCTGGGCATGATGGATTACTAGGGATATTCGGGCTTGCTGGCTATTCTTATCAGCAAGCCCGAATTGCGTTGCGAATCTGATCACCCAGTATCGAAGCGATAACCAGAGGGAGACTGGCTTATGCCTGAAGAGGGACACATCGAAGGAGGCGACCGGACAGAACAAATGCAGCTTAGCCCGGGCAGCATCTTAGGCCGCATCGGTGGTCTGCGGGCCCCGAGTGCGCTTCCTTGGTGGGCCATACTGCTCCTAATCACTATGATCACCGCCGCTTATTTCATGTTCACCTCGGTAACCTATAAGCGAGCGCTCGACTTCATCTCGAACGGCGTTTGGGTAACACTGTGGGTCACCGGGGCGGCATTTACCATCGCTCTCGTATTGGGACTGATCACCGGGCTGGGCCGGGTGTCCAAGAATCCGGTTTTCTTCAATCTATCCACGCTCTATGTGGAGGTAATTCGTGGCATTCCCCTGATAGTCCTAATCATCTACATGGCATTTGTCGTCACACCCTTGGCGCTTCGCGGCATCAATCTGCTGTTGCTCACCATCAACCAATTGCTCGCCGGCACGAGCATTAGACTGCCGGAGGCTATAGTAACTAGTCATATAGGATTCGCCGTCCGGGGAATGATCGGCCTGGCATTCGGCTACGGCGCCTATCTGGCGGAGGTATTCCGCGCCGGCATCGAATCCATCCCCCGCGGTCAGATGGAAGCCGCTCGATCGCTGGGCATGAGCTATCCCCAGGCCATGCGGTATGTCATCTTGCCGCAGGCGATCCGGGTGGTACTGCCGCCACTAGGCAACGACTTCATCGCCATGCTCAAGGACTCGGCGTTAGTCTCGGCCGTGTCAGCTCGAGACATTACCTATTCGGGCCGTCTGTTTATCTCGCGCACCTTCGACACCTTCACCGGCTGGAACACCGTGCTGTATCTATACCTGGTCCTGACACTGTCCCTTTCACTGATGGTTCGCCTCTTGGAGCGACGCACCGCTTTCGACAAGTAGCAAGCTACACTGGACCAACGTAGTAAGGTGGGAGCTTCTATGGAAGCCGACCCGATCATTCAAATTGAAAACGCCACCAAACGCTTCGAAGATATCGTCGCCGTTCGCGATGTCAGCCTGGAGGTAGACGCGGGCGAGGTTGTGGTCATCATTGGGCCGAGCGGCGGTGGCAAGAGCACTTTGCTGCGTTGCGTCAATGGCCTGGAGACCATCGACGAAGGCCACATCATAGTCGATGGCGCCGATATAACGGATCCAAAGGTGAATATCAATCGGGTGCGAGAAGAGATCGGCATGGTATTTCAGCAGTTCAATCTATTCCACCACTTGACAGCCCTGGATAATGTCTGCCTGGCTCAGAGGCTAGTCCGCAAGCGAGACCGTCAGCGCTGCCAGGAAGTAGCCCGAGACCTCCTGACGAAGGTGGGAATTCCCGAGAAAGCCGAAAGTTACCCATCGGAACTCTCGGGCGGCCAACAGCAGCGAGTCGCCATTGCTCGAGCACTGGCGATGAACCCCAAAATCATGCTGTTCGACGAGCCCACCAGTGCCCTCGATCTGGAGATGATCAAGGAGGTTCTCGACGTGATGCTGGACTTGGCGCGCGACGGAATGACCATGATGGTGGTAACTCATGAGATGGGCTTCGCCCGGGGGGCGGCAGATCGGATGATCTTCATGGTTGAGGGGTCAATCGTGGAAGCTACTGACTCGGAGGAATTCTTCAACAATCCACGTGAGGAACGGACCAAGCGGTTTATGGAAAGCATCCTGCATCACTGATCACCCTTGCCACAACAGCGATGAGATCGGGGGGAGCGCGCTAGCGCGCTCCCCCCGATCGTTCAGCTCCAGCCGAAGAAATCCCTACTTCCACAGGTCGCGGGCTACATCGTCCAAGCCCAGCGCTTCCAGAGTCTCCTTCTTGGGCACGGCGGCGTCGAGCGTCCACCCCATCTCCTCCAGATGCTCGCGCACCAGCATGCCCACCTGCACGTCGATGCCAGCCGTCGGGCCATCGGGAAGCGGGGGATGGCCGTACGCCCGCTCGGGATCGGGCCGGGTTATCGGATTGATGCCATCCCGCACATTGAACGCTTGGCGCATGTTGGCGACGCGCTCCCCCGTCTTCAACATATCCTGCAGGGTGAACTCCTCGCCGGTCACCGCGATCATGAACTCCGGGATCATATCCACCTTGGTCGACAGGTACCCGAACAGGCGCATGCCGCTGCAATTCATGGTATGGGTGAGCAGCTCCGCCTCCTTCACCCATCGCCCACGGCCTTCCTGCTTCTCAATGCCCTCGCCAAACCCCGGCCGATCGGACTCGTATCCCTCGGGCACGAAGTACTGGCAGGCCTGGGTATGCCGTCCCGGCGTGGCATTCACCTTGTAGATGACCGCTAGAGCCGGCTCATAGCGAGAGTCATGCATGGCCAGCTCCTGGCCACCCGCGTGGATGGCGAAGGGTTCTGCCTTCGGCCCCAATTTCTGTGCCGCCCGCATCACGCCGTCGGCGATGACATCCCCGAAGTCCTCCCTGCGGGCTAACTTCTCCGTCATGTCGGTGATGGCCTTCGGATCGCCCCACCGCAGTTCCAAACCACCCGTGTCCGCCTTGGTGATAAGCCCGTGTTCGAAGCATTCGAAAGCGAAGGCCGCACAGCCTCCCGCCGAGATGGTGTCCAACCCGTAGCGGTTGCACACATCGTTGGCCTTTATTAGGGAGAACAGATCGTTGTTCATCATCATGGAGCCAAAGGCCGCGCCCGTCTCGTACTCGGGCTGATGGGTTTCGATCTCCTCACCATGGTAATTGATGCGGCTCGTCCCCCAGCAAGCAATGGGGCAATGCCAGCAGGCTTTTCGTTCCCCCCTGTACTTGACCAGTTCCGAGAACTTCAAAGGGGCGGGGTCAGGAGCATGTGCGGCGCTGATCAGCCAGTTCTGGAGGGGCGAATCTCCATTGGTCATGCCCACCGACGTATACCCGGGCGTGCTCTCGCCAGTGTAGGCATCGGCAAAGCCTACGCCATCGCGGATCTGCTGGATATACTTCTTCATGAGCTCACGCGCCCGCTCGGGATCCGCTACCGCAGCGGCCTGACTCCCTCTGACCACTACCGCCTTCAGGCGCTTCGAGCCCATGACCGCGCCCACGCCGGACCGGGCAGCGGTCCGGCCCTTGGCATGCATGGCGGCGGCAATAAGGGACAGATTCTCCCCGGCCGGGCCGATGCAAACCGCCTCCGCGTCCTTGCCGAACTCGGCCTTGACCCAGTCATCGGTCTCGTAGCAATCCTTGCCCCAGAGGTGGCTGGCGTCGCGAATCTCCGCCTTGCCATCTTCCATGTACAGATAGACCGGTTCATCAGCGATGCCTGTGAAGAACACGCAGTCGAAGCCCGCCGCCTTCATCGCGGGTCCCATCCATCCGCTTCCATTGGCATCTCCCCAACCACCTGTCAGAGGAGACTTGCAGGTGACCGTATAGCGAGTCCCCGTTGGAGCCGGAGATCCGGTCAAAGGCCCGGTTGTGATGCCCAGGATGTTCTCGGGCCCCATGGGATCGATGCCGGCCGACATCCTGTCGTAATAGAGTCGGGAAGCGACGCCGTAGCCCCCCACGAAATCGCGCAACAACGAGTCATCCGGCGTCTCGACGCGCACCTCCCCCGTCGACAGATTCACCCACAGAAACTTGCCCGCGTATCCACCTAGCAGTTCATCCTCCCCTTTCGAAACATGTATTGAATCCATCCCCTGCCCTGCAGGGGATCACCACATCCCCGCTGAGTCAATCCTGCCGTCGGAAAAGTCGATGCCTCCCGGCCGTCGCGAAGAAACGGGCGCATCACCCACCATCTCGTCTCCCTCGCTCGAAGCCTTTGAGGGCTCGCTCCAATCGCCGCTGCTGGAGGACCAGGGTCAGATCGCCTCTGGTTCGCTCCAGCACGCCCCTCACCATATCCGTGGTGCGTCTGAGGCCCCCGGTGATGGCGTCCGGAAAATCCACCGTCACCAGGAATCCATAAATCTCATCCATCGCTTCCAGCAATTCCTCGCAGCGTTTCAGATCGTCGCGGCGAATCAGATCCAGGACGTATCTCCTCAACTCTCCCACGGCCTCTCCCAGCCCATTCATATAGGCCGCGTACTCGACCCCCATGTCGTCGGGATCCGGAAGCGCCCCCCCTTCGGTCAGAGCATAGGTGATGCTGGCCTCGGCGTATTCCTTCAACGCATCCTGGACGTATCCAGCAAAATACAGGCCTGGATATCCCGCGACCGTTTGGCGCAGGCAAGCTACATCCTGGCGCGCTTCATTCAGCAAGCTTTGCGCCTTATCCCGCTCCTCGCGGTGGGTGGCGCGGATGCTCTTAGCAGCGCGCTGAATCACGCGCCGCGAGACGGCGAGAGCGGCCTCCCTCGCCCGGTTTTTTTCCTCCAGTCCGCCGAGAATCCGCTCCCCTATGGTTTCCAGCTCCGACAATTGCCGTCCCCTTTCCATGGATTCCAATCAGCCGCCTCCAGCTAAGCTGGCAGGTAGGAATACAGATACCAATTGACGATCTCCTGGCCATACAGAAGCCCCACCAGGCCCCCAAGAATCAGGTACGGCCCATAGGGCATGTAGCTCCTCCGGTCGCCTCGGCGCAGCAAAAGAAAGAGGATTCCTCCCACCCCGCCCAACAGGATGGCGATGATCACGACCAACAGGATCTGTGGGAATCCCACGGTCAGGCCCAGGAACGTGGCCAGGGTTATGTCTCCCTCCCCCAGGGCGCCACGGCCGAAAAGGGCCCGGCCCAGGAGGACGAGGCCAGCGAAGATCGCAAATCCCACTCCCCCACCCACCAGAGAGGACGCCATCCCCAACCTGGGGTCGAAGCAGCCGGCGATGATGGCTATGACGATGGCAGGCAAAAGGACCACGTTCAAGATCCGCCGGTGCTCCACATCGGTGATAAAAGTGAGGATCAGGACCAGGACATAGAAACTCACCAGGGCCAAAGAAAGGCTCAAACCGAACCGCCACCACAAGAGCAAGAAAAGCGCTGCGGTAACCCATTCGACGACGACATGGCGGATAGAAAGCCGGACGCCGCAGCCGTCACAACGGGCTCGGCCCAGGAAATAGGAGAGGGTTCCGGATAGCTGAAGGACATCCCTTCGTCGACCGCAACGAGGGCACGTTGGAAGGCTCGGAGTTGGAGACGGCTGGGGAAGAACATCCCCCAACCAGTTGAGCAGGATTCCCAGCAACCATCCGACCACGCCATAGAGCCACATATGTTGTATTGGCCTCCCGGCAGGATTATAACAGAGTGAGGAACCATCTCAAAGCCTTCAAGAGAGTCGGCGTCGATCCAAAGGAGGAGTCTAACACCAAGGCCCAGCCCAGCAAGATGCACATCAGATGAATCAGCTCAGATCACATCTTGACGGCGCCTTCCGTCAATCCCTTCATGTACCAGCGCTGCGCGAGCACGAACCCCACGATCCCCGGCGAGATGGCGACAATGTACATCGCCGCCAAACGAGGCCATTCCCATTGACCAAAACCAAATGCAGCCCGAGCCAGCATCACGGGAAAAGTTCGTTTCTCCAAGTCATCCACGAGCGTCATGGCTATCAGATACTCGCCCCAGGCGACCACGAAGTTCACCAGGATGATCACTATCAGGCCGTTCTTGACCAGGGGAAACATGATGTGCCACAGCGTGTACCAGGAGTTGGCGCCGTCCACCTTCGCCGCCTCCACGATCTCGGTCGAGATCTGCTCGAACACGCTCCGCATGATCAGGACGCTCAGGGCCGCGCCAATCGATACATAGGGGAAGATCAGACCGTGGGTTTCGTTCTGAAGGCCCAGAGCCTTCTGAACCTGGTAGATGCCTATCAACGACAACAAGCGGGTGGGGAAGAACAGGGTCCCCACCAGGAAGGCCAGTACCAACGCCTTCCCCGGCGTGGGCAGGTGCACCAAGGCATAGCCAGCCAGGACGGAAATGACGCTCACCAGGATCACCGTGGCGATGGTCACCCAGATGCTGTTCATGAGGTTCTGAATCAGGGTGGGGACTTTGGTGATCACATAGGGGTAGTGCTCCAACGTCCACTCGGTGGGCACCAAGTAGCCCTGGTAGGCGCTGGGGACATCCTGGAAGGACAACTTGAACACCCACAGCAGCGGGCACAGGACGATGATGATGAACAGGATGATTATGGCGTGCAGCAGAACCCTGGTGGGGCGGAACTTCCGCCTCTCTTCAATCTGCACCTTCCGCTCAGCCTGGGTGGTATGCACGCGCTATCCTCGAATTGGTAGGGTCAGGGCGGTCTGCGCCTGGGTCGAGCGACTTCCAGCCGCCCCCTCACATCTTGACGGCGCCCTCCGTCAAGCCCTTCATGTACCACCGCTGCGCGAACAGGAACCCCACGATCCCGGGCAGGATGGCCACGATGTACATCGCCGCCAAACGAGGCCACGCCCATTGAGCCTGCCCCCCCGAAGTCTTAGTCAATATCACGGGAAAGGTCCGCTTCTCCATATCGTCGATAAGCGTCATGGCTATCAGGTATTCGCCCCAGGCGACCACGAAGTTCACCATGATGATCACCACCAGGCCGTTCTTGACCAGGGGAAACATGATATGCCACAGCGTGTACCAGGAATTGGCGCCGTCCACCTTCGCCGCCTCCGTGATCTCCGGCGAGATCTGCTCGAACACGCTCCGCATAATCAGAACGCTCAGCGCCAGGCCAACCGATACGTAGGGGAAGATCAGACCGTAAGTCTCATTATGAAGGCCCAGGGCCTTCTGAACCTGGTAGATGCCTATCAACGACAACAAGCGGGTGGGGAAGAACAGGGTCCCCACCAGGAAGGCCAGCACCAACGCCTTCCCCGGCGTGGGCAGGTGCACCAGCGCATAGCCGGCCAGAACGGAGATGATGCTCACCAGGATCACCGTGCCTATGGTCACCCAGATGCTGTTCATGAGGTTCTGCATTGCTGTGGGGAGTTCGGTGACCACATAGGGATAGTGCTCCAACGTCCACTCGGTGGGCACCAAATAGCCCTGGTACGCGCTGGGGATGTCCTGGAAGGACACCTTGAACGTGTACACCAGCGGGCACAGGACGGCGATGATGAACAGGATGATTATGGCGTGCAGCAGAACCCTGGTGGGGCGGAGCTTCCGCCTCTCTTCAATCTGCACCTTCCGCTCAACCTGGGTGGTATGCACGCGCTATCCTCGAATTGGTAGGGTCAGGGTGGTCTGCGCTCGAGTCGAGCCACTTCCAGCCGCCCCTCACATCTTTATGGCGCCCTCCGTCAAGCCCTTCATGTACCACCGCTGCGCGAGCAGAAACCCCACGATCCCGGGCAGGATGGCCACGATGTACATCGCCGACAAGCGAGGCCACGACCATTGAGCGTGACCTAACGCAGCCTGAGCCAACACCACGGGGAAA
>SDBT01005667.1_pt1 | contig 20882 bp, 20 predicted proteins | sample 2277101 | NCBI WGS metagenome assembly SDBT01 (sample SAMN10404973, study PRJNA504765) | marine sediment metagenome | isolation source: marine sediment core GS10_PC15, 103 cmbsf | place: Arctic Ocean: Southern Knipovich Ridge | collected 2010
AGCAGCAGGAGCAACAAATCCAGCAGTAGGAATATCTCCATTACCCATACTAAATGGATATGTTGAAGCAACTAATCCTACTGATTCCTCTCCGCAGACTGTGAATGTTTTTGCTTGTGAAAAGCTACCACCAGTTAAATATCCTTCTTGAGTTATCTCTAATACCTTAGATGCGGAGGTAGAACCAGAAGGAGTGACTAAAAATGCGAAGTTAGTGGGAGAACTAGAACTACTCCAAGAACCATCAGCTTCTATAATAATTGCCCCTACTTGTTCCTCACTTCCGTCTTCACCACCATACCATTGTATTGCACCCACAGCAAAACCAGAAAGCATATTATTTTCTATACGCTCTATTCTTATATCCGTAGCTTTGTCGGTTCTTGTTATGTGCAGTGCTTCTTCTGGACTATCTGTTCCTATTCCTACATTACCTATATCATCTATTCTCATAGCTTCTACAGGAGAATCAGCAGTAGTTGATGTATAAAATACAAGTTCTACATCTGATGCCCCTGTTGAAGTTGCTAGTATAGCAGCATGATTGTCCCATAACTCAATGCCATGATTATTAGCTCCAGTTAAAGATATATTACCGCCTGATACTTCAAAAATATTATTAGGTGATGTTGTTCCGATTCCTACATTACCACCTTTAAGAATCGTTAATCTATGATTACTATTTAATTCTTCTCCGATAGTAAAATTTTCTCCACCATGTCTAATGTACCAATCATCTCCTGAATCTGTTTCTCTGAAATGTATATAAGGTATTATACCAGTTGATAATTGAAACAAAGAAATTTCATCGTTTGAACCATTTAGTTGTAAATCTCCTCTGTTCACTAATAAAGAAGTAGTTGCAGAAGTTCCATGTATTTCTAAATCTGAAGCTGGTTTTGTTGTACCTATTCCCATATTACCGTTTGCTATTATACGCATTCGTTCAGCATCATCCACTCTAAATCTCATGTGTTCATCTGTAAAATCATAAACTATTCTTCCAGTATTACCATCATTAGGCTCAGCAAAATTGATAATAGATGCGGAAGTAGCAGGAGATTGTATATCCAGCCTAGCTGAATTATCAGAAGATTCTATTTTAATTCTGATAATTCCTGAACCATTTAAATGCAATTTCTGCTCTGGGGATATTGTTCCTATTCCTACGCTTCCGTTTTCATTAATTACCATTTGGACAGTTTCTACACCAGAACCATCCCTATTCAAAAATTCAATAGTGCTTCCCCATAGTCCAGAAGTATTGGAATCAATATGCCATCTTAATCTTCCAACAGTTTGAAAATCAGAACCGTTGTATGCTTGAGCTGAGAATGTTCCTGCATTATCACCAATGACTAAAGCTTTTGGAGCTGCTTGAGTTCCTCTTGCACTATTAGCCCTAAAGAACGCCCCATTTCCAGTAGTAGGTCTATATCCTATCGCATCTATTACTACTGCTGCTCCATCATTGACTACTACTAATTTTCTGTCTGGGCTTGTTGTTCCAATTCCTACGTTACCATCACTATCAATAGTCATTCTTTGCTGCCTATTATTAGGGTCATTATCTGCCTGAGTAAAAAACTCTATCGTCCCACCTCTTTTATTTACTGTGCCCCCTTCTACTGCAAATCTAATATCTGCTAGTAATGTATGACCTGCATCTTGGGCTGTAGTCGTAACGCCAAAAGTTGCTAAGTTTGTACCATCACTGACAGCTCGACCAGTTTCTAACCTCAACTGAGAAGCCCCTCCTGCTTCAGCTACTACCAGCTTTTGTTCTGGACTAGCTGTTCCTATTCCTACTCTATCATCATCTTGGCTTATTACTAAAGTATTTGAATCAATATTTAAATCAGTATCTAAAGTCCATCCAAATCCCCCATCTAATTCTGTATCTCCGACTGCATCAGTAGTTATCTCTAATTCTTCTCCACTACAAGTTAAATCAGTTCCGTCATGCTCCGAACAATGGGCTTCCTCTTCTAAGTCTGCGGTTATGTCTGTTCCTGCATGGTCATCATTTATTTGTGAAGTGGCTATGCTTATTGATTGGCAAGTTACACTACCAACTGAACTCATAGCGTCAAAACTTTCGGCAGCAGTACAACTTCCATCAAAGAAATTCTCACCATTTATATTTGTGTACATATTACCTGCTAAAAGTATATCTCCGCTATTATTTAATTGTCTTGAGGTATATATAACAGCAAATCTATGGCTTGCATTACCAATAGTATAAAAATCATCATTATCTGGTATAATATCTGCTGAGATTATAGAAGTTCCTGCTGTTGTAAATGTGCCATCTACAACAAAATCACCGCTAATACTCAAATCACCAGCAGAGTTTATTGTTATTCCACTACCTAATGCATAACTACCTGCAAAATCTGTTGAAGTTGTTGGATTTATATCGCCTGTTATATATGCATCCACACTATATGTATCACCGTCTACAATTACATCTTCAGTTATATATGCATCTCCAGTAATAGTTATATCATCTGTAAAACTTGCACCGCCAGTAACACTCAGATTTTCTCCAAACAATATTTTAGTCCCCGACTCTGTTGTTATTAAGGGGTTACTTTCAAAAACGCCTAGTAATATATTTCCCGTACCTGCAAACTTTATATATTCATTATGTGGATTGTCAATCCTTACTTTGCTGTAACTAATATCATCTACATCTATCCAACTAGAAGTTATTAATCTTGGGATTTCTACTCCACTACTGTCTAAATCTATTATTGTATTCTCTGCATAAATATCATTCATAACATATAAGTTATTAGAAACATTTGTATTTCCGCTTTGACTTACTGTAAATATAGGGGCAGTTGTTTCACTTTCGGAAAATATTTCAAAGAATAAGTCTCCCACAAAAGTTGTTAATACTGAAAATGTCCTGTTAGTACCCCAATCAAATTGGGTTGCATTGTCATAACATTGCACATTCCAGATATAATCTGTATTATCCGAAAAATTACTTTTAAATGTATTTACAGTAGAACCGTCAAAAGTTACAGTTGATGAGTTTGTATTGTTAAGTTCAAATATTCCTGTGAAGTTATGCCATAAGGTACAATTATCTATTCCAAAATCGTCTAAAACTGTATATGAAAACTCCACTTCTAACGTAGAGACTGTACCACCATTATCAGGACTTGATAATGTTACTAAAGGAGATATATCTTCTTCAGGAACAGTACAAGTAGTACAATCAGCACTTAAAGTGAATCCTATACCTTCATTGCAAGTTTCAGAATCATAAACTGCTCCACAACCAACATCACAATCTACTTTAGCTGTTCCACAAGTCGAACCAGTATAATAAAAACTTCCACAATCATTAGTTGACGGAGATGAACAACCACTTCCAGAACAAGTAGCGGCACTATAATACCCGCAATAAGTATGTCCACTAACTGTAGCTGAAGCATCATATGAATCACCTAAATCAGTACAATCAGTCAAACTACTCCATTCGTTTTCTCCACCTAAACATTGATAATAATCATTAGCAATAGCACAATAAATCTGTGCTTGTGTATATTCTACTCCTTCGTCTACACAACCAGTTAAATCATCAGTACAATATTCTCCAATCGTCCCAATAGTATCATCATAACAATATCCTGTCGATTGAGAAGTACAAACTTCATTATCAGTCAATCCAAACCATTCCTTATTAGCACAATCTGTTGTATCGGCTTGTCCAAGTAATGCAATTCCTGCACTACTACAGTAAGAAGTCGAATTTACTTGAGTATGAGAGTTGCAAGTTGTATAACATTTGTTAGCATCCGTATCACAAACATAAGGATGACAATCAGCATCTACACATTCAATAGTGCTTATTGTAAATGTCCTGTTAGTACCCCAATCTGATTGAGGAGTAGTTGCATTATCAAAAGCCAAGCAGTTCCAGATATAATCCCCAGCATTTAATCCCGCACCGGAATTAGAAACATTAAACAAAGTGGTATTTGCTGTTATCCCTGTAGTTTTGACATATTGGTTTAAAGCAAATATATTTCCTGTTGCATTTAGATATAAAGACATATTGGTTATATTATTATCGTCTGTAGCTGAACAGGTTAAGATTGTTGTATTTACTGTAAATGAAGCTAAGTCAGCAGGACTATCTAATGTTACTTCTGGAGGATTATCTGGTACTACTCCTGCTCCAGCCTCAGTAAATCCTAATGTAATACTATCTAAATGCACTACTTCTGCCCCAGTTCTTGTAAACTTAGCTCTACATTGTTGAAACCTACCATCTGGAAGAGTTATATCTGCTTGTGGTGCTGTTATTTCACTTGTATAATCTGACCAAGACTTCAACTCTCCTTGACTGTATAACATGCTAATTTCAGTAGGGTTAAGGGTTCTATTCCAAACTATAATTTCATCCATTTTACCATTAAAAGGGGTTGATGCTGAAGAAGTATATGCTCCAAAGAATATATCTGGGTTGCCTGTTATGGCTGTCAATGGATTAGCCATAGTAACATCATCAACAAATACACCATCATTATAAAACTGAAAGTTTGTTCCATTGATAACTACCACTAAATTATGCCAATTAGTATCTGTAATTATTGGGGCTGTATTCTTACCATCTCCAGTTCCTATAACCTGATAGTTCCTTATAGCACCAGATGAAGAAGTTAATCTCACTTGATGATAATCATTGAAATCAACCCTTATAGAAAAATACGTCTGTTGTCCATCTAAATTTTCATGTTTCACCCACATAGATACTGTTAAATTTCCTTCTGTAGATGCGGAATTAACTATTGGTTGGTTTTCTAAAGTTATAAAATCATTAATTCCATCTAAGTCTATTCCACTTGAAAATCTACCACTTGGAGTTGCAATCCCATTATCTGGACTATTATTATTATTAATTGTTCCTGTTAAGTTATATCCTGAAAAATCTACAAATGCTCCCCCATCAAACTTTAAGTAAGCTATTAACTGTTCAAATAGTCCTTCTCTAGTAGATACATTATATGACCTGCATGCAACACTTATATCCGAACTTCCTTCTTGTACACTTTCCCAACTGACATTTACTGGTGCGGATGATTCGTTCAAATCCATAACTTTTGTAAAATACTGCCCTTCTGTTTCTCCATCTCTTAACCAAGCATCTCCGCTAAGTTCTGTTGTTTGATTAAACACCCCTGTAGATAAATCAGATACTTTGAATGTATTTGAATTAAAACCTACCTTAAAAGTTCCTTTTTGGCTTAAATCTACTTCTATAGTTGCTCCCTTATCCCAGTCTATCCTTCTCTCCTCGATTACATTTCCTTGCATATTTCTCACAGGGATTCCAAAAAAAGCAAGTTCTGTTTTGTCAAATATACCTAGAGAACTGGAATATTCATTTTTCTTAGATTCGTTTATTGCTGGACATACAATGGTATTCTTATTCTCCATACGACATGGAAAATGTCTATCTACTTCAGTTTGAACTAACTTTGATTCTACTAACACAATGTTAGCATAACTTATTTTAGTCTCTTTGGGTTTTACTTGTTCTATTTCTGGGGCTGAATTAACAATTATAACTAGAGTAATAGACATCATTGCTAAAATAATCAATATTTTATTAATAAAAATTTTATTGACACTCCTACTACTGAAGTTTGTGAGATTCTTGGTTGCTTTCATCGTTTTAACACCATTATTATTTTTCCGCCATCAAATCTAATATATGAATTAGAGCCTTTGTCGCTTACGGTTGTGGTTTCTAATTCAGTAGTGTTTACTTTTGTAAACGAAGATGGAGTACCATTCTTAGGAACTTTATTAAAAGAACCATAAAACTTTGTGGCTCTTATATCTCCTGTTGAGGAAAGATTGACTTTATTATCACCAACTCTTATTTCTTTACTAACGTTTAGGTAGCCACTAATGTTTATATCACCATTTCCAATAGCAACTCCTGTAAATTCAATAGTTCCTGCTGTTAATTTGCCGCTAAAATCTGCATTAGTTCCATAAAAGTTTGTTGCGTTTACATCTCCTGAGTTAGAAATATTTACTTTATCCCCTCCAAAATAAGAATTTGTTGCGACACTAAAATTACCATTCACATCTAAAAATGTCCTTGGAGTTGTAGTACCTATCCCTACCATCCCAAAAGAACCCAACCCTATATCAATCGGGATGAAAGTCATAAAGTTTATCCTATTCGCTGCTCCATTGAACCTGTTTATTTGAAGATTTCCATTTAGCAAATTGCTGAATTCATATGCAGTCCCACCTACAGAACCATTACCTATAGACAATCTTGAAAATGTATTTGCATTCCCTTGACCGTATATAGCTAGAGAACCTATTGATGTGCTGTTTGAAGTGAAGTTTTGAGCTATAATTCCTGTACTAAGATTAATATCCCTTCCAATGATAGTTCCATCTTTTATCGAGTTTGTTGGTATATCACCAACTCCTGATTTAAATGTATAGCAACCTAATAATTCTTTATTAACATAAGGGCATAAGGTATAGTTTCTGTTATATTCCAAGCTTAGACTTATATCCCTCCCTAATATCTGGTCAAACCCAAAAGTGTTTCCTATTCCGTGTATTCCTCCTGTCCAAGTCCTATTATATATTCTTACATTACTTTGGTTTATTTCAATAGTTAGATTTTGAGCTTCTAACAATTCAGAACCATCTGGGTTAGTCACTCTTCCTTGATAACTAATTTCGTAATTTGCACCATAAACTACAGGAATCATCAATAATAATAGGAATAATAATTTTCTCATAAAAATGTGGCAAGGATACCCGACCCTTTAGGGTTGGGAGGAATTGCCACTTCACCTCCATTAGCACTGGACATTTGCCCGTAAGACTTATATATAAGTTGTTCTTTTAAACTATTATGCGAACAACTGTAACTGCAAAGATTAGAATCAATCCAACTAAAGAGATAGTTTCTACTATCAAAGTCTATACTAAAGCTCTCCAATTCTGCGTTAATCAAGCTTGGAAAAGGAAAATTAAGAACAATATCAAGCTCCACCCTTTTGTTTATTCTCGGTTGCGTAAGCGAGGATTGCCTTCTCAGTTGGCTATCGCTTGTATCAAACAAGCTTGTGGAATGGTCAAGAAAGCTAAAACCAAGCCAACCATCAAAAAAGCTTCTGTCGGGTACAACTTCCCAAGAAGTGCAAATATCAAAGGAGATAAATTGGTCTTGAGATTGCTCAAAGTAAGGCAAGAGTTCAAACTCAATATCCCTGCTTGTTATAAGAAATACTTCGCTTGGAAAGTAGCTGAAAGCCTTTTGAGGATAGACAAAAAAGGAAGATGTTTCTTTCTGTTTACATTCTCTAAAGAGGTTGTTGCCACTGAGCAGAACAGTTGTTCGCAAAACATTGTTCTGGGCATTGACCTTGGAGTAAACAACCTTGCTGTCACTTCTGACAGTGAGTTTTATAATTCTGCTAAAGTCAAGCAAATCAAAAGGAAGTTCAAGTATTTGCGAAGTAAACTTCAAGCCAAAGGCACAAGAAGCTCTAAGCGATTGTTGAAAAAGCTTAGTGGTCGGGAAACTCGTTGGATGGCTTGGATTAACCACAACATAAGCAAAGATATTGTTTCCAACCTCAACGGAAACAAGATTGTTATGGAAAATCTCAAAGGAATTAGGAAAACTAGACGAGGAAAGGTAATGAACTATTGGATTAGCAATTGGAGTTTTTATCAGCTTCAAAGTTTTATCGAGTATAAAGCTGTCCATATAGGTATTGAGGTTGTTAGGGTCAAGCCTAACTATACTTCCCAAATCTGCCATAGATGTGGAAGATTGGGTTCTCGCTTGTCTGGTTGTTTTTCTTGTTCGCATTGTGGTTTAACTTCCTATTCAGCAGACTTAAATGCTGCTCGAAATCTCGCTCATCCCATGTTGGTTGAGCGACAGGCTCTAGTAACAGAGCCACACAGCCAAGTCAATGAACACAAAGGCACTTCTCAGAGTGCAATTGCGTGTGAGTCTATGGCTAAAAGCCCCACCCTTTAGGGTGTGGGATTATGTTACTTTCTTCCCACCTTTTTTCTTATCCAATCTGAAAACCTCCCATATCCATGCCAAACAAGCGTGAGTAATAATACGAGTATAATCCCACCAAGCCAAGGTCTTTCGTCACTAAGCTCTTTTGGAAAGTTCCATACATTTTCCCACCATATATCTATGCTAGATTTAGGAATCACTAATCTTGGGGTTGTTGTATCATTTATAGCTACTGATGTGTTATTTATTATGCTAGTATTATTTATATCTTCTATAGATATATTATCCTTTATATTACTTTCGATTATTCTATCTGGAAAAGCTATTAAAACCAATATTATGAACAATGCCAATATTATAAAATTAGTATCCTTGAATATACGCTTATTCTTCCATAAGAGTATTAACAGTATCAAAACTAGTATTTTGTAAAACCATCCAAAGTTGAAAAAATCTAAAGAGTTCCATTGTTCTGAGGTTAAGTTACATTCTTTGTTTAAAAAAGGAAACTCAAAATCTTGGCAGATACCATCATCTGGGTTTGCTTCTAATGAAGTTACTTTAGTGAAAAATAAGTTCTCCGCAGAGACTGCTGGAATGAATAGCAGGAATATTAGGAGGATTTTCGCTTTGATTTTTTATCCCCCTTTCTGCTCATCACTACCCCTATTATAATAATTCCTATGATTAAGAAGAATAACATAGCCACAAAACCATCTTCTTTAAATACACACCTATCGAATTTGTCTGCATTTAAACAATTAATGATATCGTCTAAGTCAAATCCAATTCCTGGAGCACAATCTTGAGGGCAGTTGAATAGGTTTTCTCCTTCTTCACAGGCTTTATTTCCGCATAATCCTTCTCTTGCTGCTTGGAGTAATTCTGCTTCGTCTATTGGCTGTACTGATGGTCCGCCTCCATCTCCAGGCCCCCCAGGTGGTTCTGCTATTGAAAAAGAGAATATTGTTGAATTTTGTCCCCCATATCCATGTTCATCTATTGGTTGAACTTTCCAATAATGTATTCCCCCCCCTAATGATGGCCATAGGAAAGATAATGAAGATGTGTTTGTTAGGTTTATATCGGGGTTTATTATTCCACCCCCATATGCTATATATCTTATACTATCTGAATTTGAGTCTGTTGATGCTGCCCATCCTATTGTTGCTGAATTCACTGTTGATGCAAATTCTGTTAAATTTGCTGGAGATGATAATGTAGGTGCTACTGGTGGAAAGTTTATTTCAAAAGTCGCTGATTTTGAACTTGAAGTTAATGAATTATTACTAAAAGCAAAAACATATAATGTGTTATCTTGACTTGTAAAATTCCCAACCGAATGGTTTATCAAGAATGTTGAATTGGATATATTTATATGGGTAGTTCCCCAACTTCCATCTTCACAATTAGTTCCGACAAATGAGTTGGTTTTACATGCGTATATAGTAGCATTATCTCCATCTGCATCTGTCCAATTTATTCCTATGGCTATGTAGGAATTATTATTTGTGGGATTTGTAGAATCGCTTATGACTCTGTTCGTAGTTACATTTACTGCGTTTATGACTGGAGCTACATTAGATGAACCAATCTGAACTGTTGGGGATGTTACATTACTACTTATATTCCAATCATCACTAGGATAAGATGTACATTTCCAGAAATCGTCCGTAGTTGTATTGGTTAAACCTAGACTAATATCATCAAATCCTTGCCATGTAAAATCAACTCCATTTGTTGACTTTGCCCAGCCATATGAAAATGTTAGTGTGTCGTTATCTAAATCGTGTATTTCATCTGTTGTCCAGTTGCAAGATAAGTCTACTGCGTCTCCAGGAGTTACTGGTAAGATAACTAAAGCATCTGCATCAAAAACTGGTAATGAATTTGAAATGAATCTTGTTATATTCAACCAACTAGTAGAGTCCCCCTCAAACACAGCTCTTGCTGAACATGTAACATTTCCATGATGTGAAAAATTTCCCGAAGTGAATAATTTAGATGCATAGCAAGTAGATTGAGATTGACAGGTTACATTGGAATTTGCCCCATTTGATCTATTAGTATTATTATACCATTCAAACTGTACTGTCAAATCTCCACTTATTGTTGAATCAGGTATTGCCGAACAGTTTAAATCATTAGTTGTAAATGCTCTACTCGGAGTTATTGTCGCCGATGATATTGTTAAAGTTGGTGGATAACTTATACTGAAATTGTGAAGTGTAGGTGAAGCTGTACCATCTGCAAACATCTCAAACTTAGCTTGTATAAAAGTGTTATTCGCAGATATAGAGAAATTGTTTAAATCTTCTTCATTCGCTAGAGGCTGAAATTCTTTAAATGGTTGCCATCTTGGATAACTGCTATTAAGTTCTAATATTTCACCATCAGTCAAGGCTCTGTCAAAAAACATGATATTATCTAATGTTCCGTTCCAGTGTTGAACATTTACGTCAAAAGCTAAAAGGAATACATCTGCAAATGATATAGAATAAGGTTCTCCCCCGTTTGTAAGAACTGGGGTGGTTGCTCTTAGTCCATTATTTATGGCTGCGTGGTGTGTTCCATTGAACCAACATCCTATTTGTCTAATTTCATTTAAGACATACGTTCCAAAATTTCCACTGGTTTGTCCATTCAAATTGCATTTAACTTGATTGGCAGAATGATACTGTATCACTGGTGCTTGAGACCCCACTTTAAAGGATATTGGTTCACGCATTGCAAAAATTTTGCTAAAGACATTAGTATGAAATAAGATTGTCATTTGAGTAAAGTTTTGAATACCATTGAATTCAACTTTTGATTTTGATTCGCTATCTATACCATCTGAAAGCATACAGCTCTCTTCCTTGCAAGAGTCACCTGCTGTTATAGACCACCCTCCAGATATACTCTCATCTATACCACTGATATTTCCAATTGCCAAAAGACTTACATTAGTTGAATCATCAAAACCCATCCAGAATGCTAAGTTATCCGTAAAATTATTAGACAGATTATATTCTCTTATAGATGCATTAATCCCAAATCCATCTGTTATAGTAGCAAATGTAGTTAGGTTTACTTTAGTAACACTATCATTCAATCTAAAGACCTCTGATTGGTAATCTCCTTGAGTAAAGGAATCATTAACTTGTATGCCCCCTACTGTTTTATTTAGGAATGTCTGGTTGTAAACTCCTACACTGACATTCCCAATTTCAACTACTGGGTCGTAGACTAAAGAGCCATGAAACTTACTCCCCTCGTCAGTTAAATATACAACAGTCTTATTAAAAACATTAAATTTATTAGTTGGATTTTCATAGTCTTTCCAAACAATTCTTACATTATTACTTAAATAGATTGAATCTCCTACTTTCCTTATTTTAGTTCCATCAGACCTATCTACTAACTCAAATGCGACATAATAACCATTATCTAATATACCTTGTGCTACATCAGAGGTGTCTATCAAACCTCCAAATTTAGAAACAGTTCCAGTATTATAGTCTACCCAACTGTCATATGTTACTCCAAAAGAAGCAGCTTCTGAAAATGAATACGTGTCCCCTTCATAGTAAAAATAACCCCTTAATGTCACATATTGTGCTCCAAAAGTTATGTTTAATTTATCTCCATGCCGAGTCATCTGTAAATTGGTATAAGCTGGTTTCATAAAAGTAGTTACTTGTTGTATTTTTTGGTTTGAAGTATATGTTGGTACTGGTTCTGTAGCCACTATCAATATAGGTATAGCTATCAAAATAAGTAAAAACAAACCTTTTTTTAACCTACCTTTTGAATCTGACATACAACCACGCTGCTTTCATAGCATAAATAATATCCCAAGCTATATTGATTTTGCTTTCACCAATAAAGTATGGCAATCCAATCGTCACTTCAAATATTTCCCATCCTACAACCAATAAAAACAATACAAAAAAAGGATTTTTAGTACCTCTTTGAATCAAAATCTGAATTAAGATAATTCCAGTTAGCCAATGAAGGGCTGTCCAGTAATCTATGAATACAAATGAGTTTTCAAAAATGATGGTATTTAAGAAATCTGCTATCTGTATTCTTAAAATATTCAATTCAGGAATAATAAAAAAAAGAAGTAAAACTAAAAGAAAGAAAAAAAAAGTTTTTTTTTTAACAACCATGCTCCCATAAGTACCTCTAATGTTACCCTATTTAAAGGTTTCTATTTCTTCTTCTTGCCTTTAAATAACATTATGCCAGCGAAGATTAATACTCCCCATACTAGTATCTGAGGTACTTCTGTTCCCAACACATTTATTGTTGATTGTGTTCCCAAAATAGATTTCTGATGGTCGTTTTGTTGGTTTAACCACAATAAGTCCATCTTAGTAGCTTCATCATCAATGTTCACTTCTGTTAATCCTGTACATGCTGTTGTGTCAACTCCATCCGAAGTTTCTGCTGATATGGTGTAGATTCCTTCGTCCCAAGGTGGGCTTGGTTCTAATACATAGTACCATGCATGACTTGCGTTTGCGGTGTTTCTAGTCATAGTTAGGAAACTATTACCTCCAAACTTAATCCTAGCTGAAGTTGAATTGCTTCCATTTAACGCCCAGGTTTGTGTTGATGAATATGTATTACTACTTGTCAATGCTGAGTCAATTGTGCATGTCGGTTCTGTGTTGTCTACTATTATTCCAGTTATTTCTGCTATAGCTGTTGCTGCATGTGATGGGTTGGTTCTATTAGATAGATTATGGCACACTCCTGTTAATATATAATCGCTTGCGTCAGATAACAAGAAAGTGTTTATTGTCACAATTGAGTCGTTTGTGCTTGCTTTTTCTCCCCCAGTTCCACTGGAATGAACTGATGTAAAATTGAGGGTATGACCAGTTAATGCACTATTCATCTTTACCGAACAGTTAGTCATGTTTGCAAAAACTGTTGTAGTGATGTTTACCACATAACTACCATTCATCACTTTTCCTGTCTGTGGTGAATTTACAGTTGTATCCCCAGTGATTACATAACCACTTACAATCATAGCCATCGCTAATAGCATCACCCCTGCCAAAAATGTTATTATTATTTTGTTTTTCATTTTCTTTCCTCCTTTTGTTTGTTTTTTATTATTGTTTTATATATATTTTAGAATCACAAAAAATGTAATTCCTATGAGCACAAATGCGGGTATTGGTATCTTGTCCCTCAAAAGCCAGCCCCCTAAAAACGCTAGTAATAAATATGTTACACTTATCCATTCTACTGGAACTATCTGAATAACTCCCTTCCTTATGAAGTCTATTATCGGGGTTATTATACTTGTGATTAAATCAAACACCCCTTCTAGTCCGTTTATTTCTGGAAACTCAAATGCCATTTTATTTCTTTTTTAAAACTATTGCGATTCCTACAAATATAATTCCAACTAGTAAAAGATTATCTCTTGCGAATGTTATTAAATTATTTGATTCCTTTCCACAAGCTCCATTTGTCCAACTAACTCCTGCATTATCTGCAAACCAATGATTTTGGTATGTTAAGCTGTCTGAGCCACAAACTGGGTTTTGTATAAGCAACCATAAACTCTTGGGGGTGTCTGAAATTGTTTCGTTTATTGCAAAAACAGATGGTGCTAATAATATTAAAAACAAAAACAATCCGAGTATCTTATTCTTCTTCTTCATAGTTCCAAAAAAAGGTCCTCCTTTGTTTTTCGTATCTTTCTATTTCTGGTGCCATTTTAAAACTTCCTCACCAAATCGACTATTTTTTCTGCCAATACTAATACCAATAAACTGCCTATGAAAAACCACCAAACGAACTGGTTTAGGTTTTGAACAATATACTGATGAATTCCCAAAAATGCGAAAATTCCCCCCACAACTTGGATGGAATCCTCTGGTAGTTTTAATTTTTCTCTTATTTTTTTACTGAATATTATCAGTAATAATCCTCCAACCAAAAACAATAAATTGAATTTGGCTATGAAATCTCCTGCTAAGTGCTGTAATGAAATAAATAGCACAATTCCTCCTAAAATATCTACAACCGACCGAATTATTGCCCTGGATATCGCCATTCAACGTCCTCTTTTAAGTTTATATCTCTTGTCTTGCTAATCCAATCCCTACTAACCCTAACAAAATAGCTAAGATTAGTGTGACACTTATCCCTAGTATGTCCCTATCCAAGAATGGTTTTGTTATCCCATTCATAGGAGAGAGATGGATTGCTGCAATAATAACAACTACCGCAGACAATGTTCTCTGTCTGGTTCTAGATATGTTAAATACCATCTAATTCCTCAACATATCTATTCCTATGAAAGCACCAATTCCGCCTACAATTTTCAAAACTGAAAGCTGTCCGACTATTGGTAACTCTCCACCAAATGTTATCCCTGTTATCTGCCCCACCATCTCTGGAAACAGTACTGCTGCTCCTAAAACTAAGAGAGCAATCCCCCCATATAATTTCTGGTTTTGTATTGATATCATTGCCATTTTCTACCTCCTTTGTTTGTTTTATTTGTTAAATTTACCGAATAGTAATCTTCCCACAATCATACTTCCTAGTCCCATTGAATGTTTTTGTTCTTTTGCTAACAATACAGGTATGATTATTTTTTGTTCTTCTGTCCATTCGCCTTCTTTCATTTATATCACCTTTTTATTTTTTCCTAATAATCCATAAAACTATGAAAAATATTATTATCATAAGTATTGCCGGATTATCTCCAAAAAAACCTAAAGATAGTCCTGCCCCACCAACTGATATTAATAACCATACTAATACCATAGTTCCAAATAATGCAGTCAATATCCCAGCCGCTCCTTGTCCTTTCTTATTCATTTTTTCTTCCCTCTTAATGATAATAATACTACAAATCCTATTACAATCCAAAACCATACTGGGATGTCTTTTAAACTATTTCTTATAAATGACCCAGTTAATCCGCCAGTTATAAAAAAGAAGATTATTAATACAATTAATAAAGTAAATACGCTCGCTATGGTTAATCCGGCTCCTTTCTTTTTTAACTTCATATTATTCTCCTGGTATATTATTGTTTATAAACTTTACTATCTTAAAAATGATAACGCAAACAATGCTAAAAACCCTATTAAACCTATCCCAATAAATCCAGCTAGATTACAATCTTGGATATATTTATCTAATCCTGTATCCAATATGAGTTCTCCTAAGCCTCCAATGAACCCTTCGCCACATGATTCTCCTGGTTCTGGAGTAAAGCAAACATAATTAGTTCTAGCTAACAAATCAACTCCTGTTATAGATTCAACTTCAATATTAGTAGACCTACCAGAGCAACAAGAATTTCTATCGCTTGTTACATATCCATCAGGTAAACAACTAAAACAATCACTTCTAAACCAAGAGACTATCTCACTTATTAAATTAGTGCCTGTTGCTCCTGCATAAAAACCAATTGTGCACCCAATTGGAGTAGTAATTATTGATACGGGTGCAATACCCCCTGAAAATCCAAATCCTGCTATACATCCTGCTCCGAATGAACCAGCGATAGCTGTTGCCCTTATTACCATTCCGTCTGTTGATGTTCCTTCCTCAGCCCAATAACAACCATCGTTGTTGCAACTAGATTCAAAATGGTTTCCATCACAGGTTGATTGCGGTGTAAAAGTTGATTGTGTTTCTAATCCTCCAGCCCACATTAATATAAATACAATTACTAAAATTACTGCTAAAGTCTTCTTATTTCTTTTACTCCATTGTTTTAAAGTCATTTTTTCATAAACATCTGCAAAGCTATTAAAGCTGCAAATCCTGCTGCAACCCAAATTATCCAATTAAATACTTGACATCCTTTAGCTGGGTCTTGATAAAATTGTGCTTTACTTCCATCTGGGCAAAAGCTAGTTGTTCCCACATCTCCATTTCCTGTGTCTCCACCCTCATTATCATCACCGGTATATCCACATTTTCCGATTATTAACTCCCCTTCATCAAATTTCTCAGCCACACAAGTATGAAGCTTGTTACCTATGCATCTAGTCTCACTACCTATACATTCTGCATCTCCTGTTTTTTTAACGAATTGACCACCAACACAGTTGTAACCACTTTTAGTGGCTTGTGAACTTAAAACATTATTTCCACTACAATAGTATTCTTTTACTTGTTCGTCAGTTACACAAAAATCTGTATATGTCTTGCCATTCTCACTAGTAACCGTACCTTTTGAATCATAATTTTTTCCTCCATCTGTATCTTTACAATCTGGTTTGAATCTTCCATTTACACAGTGATGTCCGCTTTTGCCCATATCTTGGGATTTCGCAATAGTACCAAGACAGTAATATTCTTTTACAACTGATGTACTAATACATGTATCTATATATTCGTCAGGTTGCTGCCCTATGTAGTCTTGAATCGTGGTTCCACGTATAAGTACATCTTTACCACCATCTGAATCTGTACAAGACTTAGCTACTAATCCTTGTAATTGTGCTATACTTTGTAGTTGTGTTGAAAAAGTTTCAATTTCTGCTAATTCTACTGTAGTTTGTCCTCCTGTTTCTATTACACTTTGAGCTCCTTGATTACTAAAAATGAATATAATTAAAACAACCACACCAATAATCCAAGCCATGTTGATTTTTTCAGCCATTTTATCGTTTCCTCCTAGATGTTAGTAATGGTAAAATCATTAAAACTCCTAATCCAACTGCTACCCATATAATCCAAGGGAATATTTCACAATCATTTTCTAAATCCTGCCAGAATTGAGGTATCTTTCCATCTGAACATAATAAAGTTGAATCGGTTCCGTCATCTCCGTTTCCACCATTATCGTCCCCATTTCCCTCGTCTCCATTTCCAGTATCCGTATCTTCTTCTATACATTCTCCACCAGTACATAGTTCATTAGTTCCACAATCTTGTTCTAACCACTTCTTTGTTCCTCCAACTGCTATCTCACATCTTTTAATAGTATTAGAATCTATGCATGATGATTCTCCTAAAACGTTACATTCGTCTGCATCTTGCTGAGGTTCTAGTCCATAAGCACATTCTAAATATCCTCTAGTTTGTAAGTGGCTTCCTTCATTCGACCATCTTGTAACAATATTCACACAAGTATCGTCCATATCGTGAAAGTATGCCCAATCTCCAAATTCATCACTACCAAAAAAACAAGTTCCTGATATTTGTTCAGCACAATCACATAATGATTCTGTAATTTGAATGCATTCTGTTACACAAGATTCATCTAAATCCTCGTTGCGGTCTTCTTCACATTCTGCCTTAGTTGGGTCTACACTAGTTGATTGTAATTTAACACTTTGAGTATTTACTTGGCTAAAGATTAATACAACTAATAAAACTCCTCCAATAATCCAAAATGGGTTTATTTTATTAGCCATATCATTTATTTACCATCATAAAAAATGCGAATAACCCTACTACGATTATTCCTCCCCAGGCTATAGTAGATAATCCAGTACAATCGTCACTTTGCCAGAACTGTTTTGTTTCTCCATCTGGACAAAACTCTACTGTTTCTGCTACACATTTATCACTAACGCATGTTTCATCGCTATCACAGTCGTCATTAGTAGTGCATTCAATTATTTTTTCACAATTACCGCTAGTGCATTCTTCATCTGAAGCACAATCGGAGTTAGTGTTACATTCTGCTGAAGTTACACATTGATGGCTTGAGCATTCTTTACCACTTGAACAACCACCGCAGCTTATTGTAGTACTACATTCATTTTCTGTTCCAGAATCGCATTCCCAACCCATCTGTGAACATGTTTTTGGTGTACAATCTCCTCCAGTTATTGAAACTGTTGCTGATGGAAAATTTACTAAATCATGTCCATCTTGAGTTGTAACATCATAGTCTCCAGTAAAAGTACATGAGCCAGTACTTGGTGCTGTAAACGTAACTGATATTGGGTCATCTCCTGGAAAGAATCCTGCCCTTATCCTATCATTTCCATTCCAAGTACATCCTCCGGTAATGTCATCTGCTATAGTTATCCCAAAATTAGTTTCTCCCTCCGGGTCTACATCATAAGTTACTATAAATTGGTCATTTGCTTGTGCAGATGATGGTATGTCTCTAGTGACTGTTACTGCCAATACTGAGCTAACCATCAAAAACAAAACAAAAATGGGTAAAATTAGTTTTTTCATGTTAACAGCTCCCAGCCCAAGCTTGAATTGCAGTTAAGGCTGCTAATTTGTTTGCTGATGTTGGGTCTAATGACCAAGCTAGTATTGTATCTCCTGCTGTTTGTCTTAAGTTAGTGCAATCTAATACTGTAACTTCAGTTACTCCTTGGATTGCTCCTTCTGTTCCTATTGTAGTTCCACTAAATTGATAAACTCCTGTAAGAGTACAAGTTGCTGCACTTGCTGGAGATGTATATGTCTTGGTTTTATCTGGCTGGTCTGATAACCACCCAGTATCGAATGTTGTTGGCGTACAACCCCCAGTAATATCATCTTCAACTAAGACTCCCCAACTTCCAGAACCTGCTCCAGAAGTTACATAAGTTATAGTAAAAGTTTCTCCAGCTATAACGGTTGTATCTGTGGAACTTCTAGTTACAATAGCAGAACTTATGTCTCCTGCTGCTTGAGTTGTTCCACCTAAATTAAATCTTCCGCTAAAAAAAAATAATAAAACTATCGCTCCTATTATTAAAAATATTGGTTTAATTTTCATTTTTGCCATTTTTTGTTTGCCTCCTATTAACATTGATTTGCCCAATCTCTTATTGCATTTAGGGCATTATTCTTGTTTAAAGCTGTTTTGCTCTGTGACCAAGTAAATATTTTACTACCTGCGTTTTGTCTTGCACCCAAACAATCTGTGCAAAACCAATTTCCAGCATTGTCATTCTCTAATTTATCAAACTCTGATGAAAAATCATCACTTAAATTATCAATGCAATCGTCTGCTAAAAATGTTCCGCATTGATTATTATCTTCTTTATTCATAACATTTGCTGTTGTTTCGCAAGTTGTGCATTGAGAGTCTGAAGATACTGGACAATTTGGAGTTGCACAAAAATATGGTTCTGGAAATCCCATCACTTTATTGTACTCTGATTGGTAATTTCCCAAAGTAAATTTACAAATAGACTTTAAAGATGAGGAGCATAAATCATCATTAAAAGCTTCTACCAAAGTATTACAAGTTGTACATTGTGAGCCTGAAGATACTGGACATTCTAATTGGGGTGGTGGTGAACTTATTCCAACATATCTTATATTGTCTATATAATTGTCTTTATTCGTCCAAAAAGCTAAGTCATAAAATCCGTTTCTGTTTGATACATCCACTTGATTATCTGAACCAGAATATGTTCCAAAAATACTTGCACTACTAGCACCAGCGACTGCAACTCTAAATTTAGTTGAACCTAGAACATCAAACTTGATTTGTTCTATGTTAGTTAAATCTATTGTTTTTCTTAATATATTCAAATTACTACTTGGTTCATTGCTATCTTGATATGCTAATAGACTATAACTCCCATCAGAACTCCAACCAGTGTCTCTTCTAAAAAAACTTTGTGATTTGACTTCCCAGTTATCAAAATTAGATTCAAAGCTTTCTTTGTATTCAGGTAGAATTGATGTACACCCAGTTATTGGTCCTCCAGATACTGGTTGGATAATCCTATCAAATTCACTTGGAAAATGGGTTGCTAAATCATTAAGACATCCTACATTGATTAATAGTGAACAATCTCCAACCCGATACTCTTGGTCTGTTAAAAATGAATCCTCGCAGGTTGTACAAAACTGTGAGTGGGCTACAGGTGAATCGCAAATACTATCTCCAACTGCCTGTAGTTCTTCGGATTCAAGATTATTTATTATCATAACTACCACACCTATTGCCAATATTATCCATAAAGGGTTTATTTTTTTTGCCATTTTATTTCTTCTTCTTTCCACCAGCAGTAATTAGTAAAATTAATAATAAAGCTCCTCCAGCTATCAATGCGAAAGTTGTATTGAAAACGCAATCTCCATTGTCGTCTTCTTTTTCCCAAAAATTGCATCCTGTTTCTAAACAATCATTAGGGCAATTATCTATTGTTTCGCTATCTTCACAAACTCCATCCCCACAAAATAGTTCATCATCTCCACCATTGCCAGTATCATCATCTCCACCTATATCCCCCATGCTATCTGGACACTCTCCAGCCCCATTAACACAATCAGAACATTCCATAATATCAATTTTCAGAAGATTATTTTCGCAAAAATATTCTTTTAAAGCTGTTCTATCTCCCACTGCTGGTACACAAACATCTGTCCCCGTTCTTGTTCCACCAAAAGAGGTGATTTCTGTCACTGTTCCTTTTTGTTCTTTATTGATTCCCCCATCTGTATCTGTGCATTGTGGACCTGGTTCTGAACAAGAGCAAGTTCTTGATAGTCCAAAATTTAAGTCTAACATATCATTTCTGCAACTATTATAAATTGAATCATCACAGGGAGTACTTGCACCTATCTTATTTTCACTGCACACTTGATTATACTCTTGGCAACTATCACATGGTTTTATGTCATTATAAGAACAAGTTCTTAAACCGCATAATTGTCCTGGGTCTTCAGAGACTACTACTCCTTCTTCCGAACAGTAAAGTCCTTCTCCAAAATCACCACTACAAGAAAATCTTAATGTCCATCTTGAATTTGACATACATTGATATACAATATCGGAACTACAAACATAATCACCTTCAGTTCCAACCCATCCTGCTGGATTAGTACATTGTACTGTAGCTTCAGTTCCAATATCAAAATTCATTGCTATCATAATTATTAAAACGATTCCTCCAAT
>SDBT01005668.1_pt1 | contig 20881 bp, 43 predicted proteins | sample 2277101 | NCBI WGS metagenome assembly SDBT01 (sample SAMN10404973, study PRJNA504765) | marine sediment metagenome | isolation source: marine sediment core GS10_PC15, 103 cmbsf | place: Arctic Ocean: Southern Knipovich Ridge | collected 2010
AACAATGGAACTTAAATTGTCTCCAGGATCTGGTGTTTGGTTGGGTGATAATTATGTTATATCACAACCAAATGAAACATTTTCAGAAACTATGGCTCGTTTAATTGCAAATGAAATAAGGAAGATAGATGTTTAACGAATTATTATTTTGGTATGATATTATGAGCAGTTGTGCCCTTGGTGCTATTATTTGTGGAATACTTTTTTCAATCATATCTTTACTTTGTGCTTTTAATGTTTGGGTAGAAACTGAAAAGTTTTCTAAAACATATCTACTCATACCTGTGGTAATAGTAATCTTAGGATTTTGTTATTACATTGGTATGGAGAGGTTAATGCTTGAAATCTATAGGAATGGGCCATGCTAAAAACTGATACACTTATTGCTACTTTAGTGATTAGTATGATTTGTTGTATATTTTTAGTGAATCATATATTAATATCACTAATTCCGTTCTCTGTTTACTTTGTTTGTATGTATTTGTTATGGAAAAGACTGGGAAAATAAATGAGATATATATTCAGAAACAAGTTGTACAAGGGTACAAGGACCGAGATCGTGGATCAACTGTACATTGATCTTAGAGACCTATTAGGTTGGCAATTTGCTAATATTCATAAAGTATTAAAGAATATTCCTGAGACTTATGATATTGAAATCGGAAACGATACCTTTAGTGGTACTAAAGAAGAGATCTTGGAGCAATTTATTAAAGTACAAGCAAAAGCTCCAATAGTAGTTTCTTCCGTTTGTTGGGCCAGGATTCTTGGTGTCTCGGTTTACCTAACAGCAGGTGACCATGTTGATGTTGCTAGAGACAAAATCATTGGAAAAGTAAAGAGGTTGATTCATGATCTTTGAGTATTATGGAAAAAAGTTTCAGGGTACGAGAGACGAGATTCTTAAACAATTAAGAGAGTATCTTGATTCTTGTGAATTAACTTAGTCAAATGATCGTTGGCGTTTAGCCAATAAAAAAATAAGAGATGTTTGTGGGCCTATTAGAGCAAGATGTATTTTGACTGACAATATCATTAATCATGTTCATTTTGAGTTCCATGGTACAACTTTTGAGGACATTGGAGACTTGGAGCAATACCTAAGAGGATTGCATCTAATACATGAAGGTAGTGGTTCTTTTACTCTTGGTGGGTATTGTAGACACTTCAAAAAACATAGTGTTGGCTATATCAGAGAACTTATGATTAAGGAGATAATCAATGGAATATGAATATAACAAAAGAAGATTCGATGGTACAAGAACTGAGATTGTTAAGAAACTGAAAGTGTATCTTAGTAACCAAGAATTAACTTGGTCTCTTGGTGCTTGGCATTTGTGTAATGAACATCTGGCAATTGGGTATGGGCCTGAAGAGGCGAAGAAGAGTATAATTGATATTGTACTTTTAAGGGTTCCAAGAAGATACTTTTCAAAGGTAATGCCTTTGAAGATGTTGAAGAGTTAAAAAGCTATCTTATGACACTTGAAGTTCGGTATCTTGGTGCTGGAGTCTTTGCTCTTTACACTTACGCCAAGAGCTTAAATAATAACATGAGTCTTGATAAAATTAAAGAAACACTAGTTAAGGGTATAATCAATGATCTTTGTTCCGAATCATTGCAATGTGATTGTACACCTACTGTTGCTAGAGAACTATTAACAAATGTAATTTTGGATAAGATTCCTGAGAAATTAGCCACATTATTGGAGATGATATTATAATCACAACTAACGGTATTAAGAAGAGAGTAAACATCTATGATCTTTAATTATTGTAGAAAAAGCTACCAAGGTACAAGAAATCAAATTCGAACAAAATTGGCTTCTGATCTTAGAAAAATGCCTCTTACTTGGAGTCACGGTTTATGGCATCTTGGCCAGAATTCAATGCAATGTGACTGTCCTCCTAGCAAAGCTAGAGGAACATTAATAGGGGGAATTTTGGATAAAATTCCATTAAGTCGGACAGCTAGAATCGAAGGAAATGATATTATACTCATTAATTATTGTGGCATGACTAGGAGAATAAGTATTTATGATATTTGAACATGGTGGTAAAAGATTCATTGGTTCTAGAGCCGAGATTCTTGAGCAAATAGAAACTGCTTTTTCTACTTATATTAATTTTACTTGCTTTGGTGCCGAGACTATTCATCTTGGTGAAGAGTCATTTCCAATTGATAAGATAAAAAGAGTACTTCTTAAAAGGATTCAAGAAAAGGTTCCAGAGGAAAGAGTTTTGACTGCCTCGGTCTCAGGTGATGAGATTTTTGTTTACGATGGCAGAGGATTAGTTAAAAGGGTAAATATTTATGATATTTAAATATGATGGATATTCATTCATGGGTACAAGAGCCGAGGTTATTAAACATATAACACAAAAATATGCAACTGCTAAATTTACTTGGGATCATGGTTTTTGTTGTCTAGGAGAAGAAAGAGCAAAAGTAAGAACAGATGATACTGATCTAATTAGAAAATGTTTAATTGAACAAATTTGTGAAAAGGTTCCAGAAGAAATGACATTTGAATATAGTGGTCTAATATACCAAGGTGCTAGAAGTAGTATCTTAACAAGACTAAGAAAACGACTTGAACACCTTAACCTTATTTGGGATGGTGATTGGTGGCGTCTAGGAGAAGAAGAAACAAGAGAAATAGGTCATCCTGAACACATTAAAGAGCTTTTAATTGAAAGAGCTTTGGTTAAAGTTCCAAGAAAGATTGTATTCAATGATCAAACTTTTAGTGATATGAGTCAACTCAAAATTCACTTAGAAAATTTATCAATGGTATATAATGGTAACACAAGATTCTTTTTGGCAGGTTTCAGTTTTGATTCCAGGAACCAGCCAAAGAATGTTGATGATATCAAAGCAACAATAATCAAAGACATATTAGCAGGAATAAAATGAAAATTTATTATTCAATACAAGACCATGGAGATGGCTCTGCATCACCTTTGTTTGTAGACAACCGAAAGCTAGCTGAATGGGACCAGGACCACATGGACGAAGGATGGGGAGAATCATGTTGGGGTGAATTGGATATTATATCTGAATCAGCTATAACTGTTAAGCAATTATACAGTACAATTGGATATTATCTTTGGAAAGAATTGGATGGTTCCTGGTGGGGTGAGAAAAATAAAAAAGAATTTGAAGCCGAATTCCTTCTTGGTGGTGTCCCAAGATTTCAAGTATTAATTTTACACGGTGACGATGGTTACTACCATGTCTTTGTTGATGGTGTACGACACTATGAAGAACGTGGCTGGAATCGGGAGTTATCTGAATTTGAAATCTCTGAATCAGGACGGCTAGAACTTCAAAACAAACTGGATAAATTGAGAGTAAAATGAAAATTGAAAGAGTAGTAAAAGTTAATAGAATAACAATAGACCCATTCACTAAATTCATGGAAGACTTTGATCTAACTTTAATTATATCTGATGAGTCCGTTTGTGATATTGACTATGTCAAAGTAGAAATTAAAGAGTTTGATGTCCATGAATTAGGGATTACTGAAGCAGAGGCAATTGCAAATCTAATTAACTTAATTGAAGATAAAGTATTATATTTGGATGATGGTGAAATAATCAAGGTTCCTATATTTGAGGCAGAAAAAGATGAAAATTGAGAGAAAAATAGAACGATGTAAATTTAGTAAGTTCATGGAAGCTAATGATTTGACACTCAATTTAACGTCGTATGTTTTTGACTGTGGCACACATTATGTCAAAGCAGAAATTGAAGACTTCAATGTTGAAGGGATTGGACAGACTGAAACAGATGCCGTTAATGATTTAATTGATTTTATCTCTGGTGCAATGCTCAGTTCTAATGATAAAACACTTGAGGTTCCACCATTATGATAGAAATCAAAAAAACTAAGATCCTTGAAGAAGATGGCTGGGTTAGTGAGTATACTGTTGAAGCCATGGGAATAAAAGTTATCGATCGGTCAAAAACAATAGCATTAGTTATTTTAAAAAATAAAATAAATGTTGCTCTTGATAAACTAATAGAGGGTGAATAATGGACTTTTCTTGGCTAAGTGATATCTTCAATGGTATCTTACAATTCATTCCAAGGCCACTGATTATTCGTGCGACTCACGGAGGGGTAGTCTGGGTCTTTGGCCACAAGGTAGTGGAACTTAAACCTGGGTGGCGGTGGGTGTGGCCATTGATAATGGATTGGGAAATCATTCCGGTCGCTCGGCAAACTGAAAGGATTCAAGATCAAGCTTTGATAACTAAAGATAAAAAACAAGTAGTTGTTAGAGTAGTTGTTATTTATTCAATCAGAGACATTGTTCAAGCAATTGGTCAAAAGAATTGGGATGTTGGCACGACGGTCAATGATATTGCTGCGGCAGCCGTGGTACAGGTTGTAACTAAATGGGATTTGGATAATCTATTAACAAATATTACAGGATCAGTTGAAAAACAATTAACTGAGACTTGTAAACGTGAATTAAATAAGTTTGGGGTATCTGTTAGTTCTTGTTGTTTCATTGATTTTTCGACTTGCCGTGTTTATAAGATAATGGGTAATAGCCCAGTGGAAACTGAATAATGATAATAAAATCAAAAACAGACAAATCTAGGGTAGGTAAATTGCTAAGATTTGTTGAAAAACATAATTTAGTAATACGACTATCAACAGTTATTACTGATAACTCTGAGGTAGTAGAAGCAAGAATCCTTGATTATCATTTCAATAATGGGGAACAAGTCTCAGCTATCGGAGACAATGAAGATGATGCCTTGGATAGCTTAGCTCGAAGGTTAAAAGAGTTTGTTTACATTTCAACAAGGAAAGAAATTGAGGTAAAATTATGATTGAGCGAATCAAAGCTTCCGAGCTTCCGAGCCTTGAAGATTTAGATGTTGAAGTATTGTTAATAGATTATGGTAATTACTTTGAAGCTTGGCTTGGTGGTTACAAAGGCAAGGGTAGAAGTGAAAATCACGCATTAAATAGTTTAACTAAAAAAGTTCAAAGTAAAACAGTGTATATTAAAAGCCACTGTTGTCACAAAGACATCCCGTTATTAAGGTTATTATCTACATGATAGTATCAATTGATATTGAAACCACTGGGTTAAACTCAGATAAACATTCGGTTCTTGAGATTGCGGCAGTTTTTGACAGGGGCGAATGGAATATTGAAAATTGTGAAGTGATTCATTGTTACGTTGTTCATGAAGAAGTGCTTGGGAGTCTTTATGCTTTGAACATGAATAAAAAAGCGATATAGCGGATTGTTGAAAGAGGTCCATTTGTTTATCTTAAACCCCATGAGGTTAGAGACTATTTTGATTCTCGGTTGCCTAAAGAACAATTTACTATTGCAGGAGCAAACTTCGCTTATTTTGATGCCAGGTTTCTTGAAAAATTAGAATGGTTGCCCAATTGTTTCCATAGAATTATGGATGTTGAAAACCTTTGCTGAAATTTTGCTCTCGACGGTGATGCACTTCCAAGTTTTCAGGAGTGTTTAAATAGAGTCGGAATCAAAGGTAATGTTAAACACAATGCTGTAGATGATGCCAGAGATGTTTTAAAAATAATAAGGAAGTTAAAATGATTAAAAGAATTACGATTCCTGATCCAATAACTCTAGAAGATTATTGTGATAAGAATGATTTAACAATCATTTTAACTAAATACAGAAATGAAAAAGGTGTGCAACTTTGCAAGGCCGAGATTCAGGGTTGCATATGTCATGAAGTTAGGTTAAGTGAAAAAATATCCTTAACTAAATTAGCTGAATTTCTCAGTACTAAGACAATAGTAATTAGTGGTAGGATACATAAGTTCCCAATTTTAAGGTGTTATTGATGGAATTCCAATTAGGTGAAAGCATTCTCCAAGGTTCGAGAGCCGAGATTCTTGAAGAAATTTCTTCTGTTTTTATGAAAAGCAGATTAACTTATGATGGTGCTGTATTTTTCGGTGAGCTTATTTTGGTTATTAAGCCAGGTGAAAATGTAATAAGCAGGATACGTGATGCTTATGAAGTCCATAAGGGCCGTATCATTATTAATGGTTTGTACTATAATGGTAATCCTGCTGAATTAAAAGAAATAGTAGTTCAACAATGTGTTTCGACTAATATTCAATTTACCGGAACCATGAGCTTCGATGGTTTTAGCTATAAATGTAATCATATACCATTGTCCATAGCAAGTTATAATTTGCTGGAAAAAATTATTGATAAAGTACCAATCGCAGGTACTTGGGATAATTTACCTTTTGAGGGCCAAGTGGAAGATGTTAGGCAAATGCTAACTGATTACATTAAAAAATTACCAATGGTAATCAAAAAATATGATATAGTTGTTGGTAAATCAACAGTAAGTTTAAGTGATCTAGGTAAAATTTGGGGTAGTGATTTGAGGAGAAGTGTTGCCACAAACTTAGTTAATCAGGCCATAAGATATATGAAGGAGAACTGATTAGTAACAATAACTTAATAATCCAACAATGGACTAAAGGAGACTGGGTACGAGTCTTGAATGGCGACCATCAAGGGAGGACTTTTACAATTATAGATGTAAGCACTGATGCTAATGGGTACTGGTATACAGGTTATTTCTGTGGTAAGCTTATTGGAGCTTCGCAATCTAACTTACAACACTATTTGGAGAACTGATGAAATGTTTCTTAGTTAGCACTGAATCCATACAATATGCAATTCAAATCTACAAACGAAAGTATGGTCATTGTCCTAATTTTACTGCATTTATTCCAATAACTTGGGAATGGAATGATATTGTTGCTGACATAGTCAAAATTAATGACTGGCACCCTAGTGAGCTTTGTGATATTATAATCAGATTGTACCAAGATCAGGAAGATGTTTGTCCAGAATGGCGAAGAAAATTAGTTGGTATTTACGAAGATTGGTTGACTTGTAAAACCAGACCATTTGCCATTAATCCTGGACCAGACTATAACGCTATTGATTTAACAAATGGCGAAGAGCCGAAAGGAATATTATTTTGTTAGAGCTACCACCAAACACGATCAGAGCTAAAGTTAAGATTGGATCGGAACTTCGGGATATCGAAATCACGGAAGATGGCAATGGGACCATTATTCATTGCGGTGAGATACATGTTGCAGATGTGGAACTATTTAGGTGTCTTGAGAAACTGAAGAAGAGGCTAAAATGATTTGTAACTATGGCGACTGCCATCAAAAAGCAACGTGTTCTGTACTTGGGGCGGTGTGAATATTTGCACCGCCTATAACAAGAACATTTACAAAAATTAAGTAAACAAATAAATAGTCAATTGAAAGCTGGAACAATGTGGATAATAATTGAAAAGGTGGAACAATGAATAAGGTTTGGATTATTGGTTCAAGTAAATATGTACCTTGTATGCCATATCTGATGGATGAAGAATATGCAACTTTCTATAAAGTTGAAACTTTTGAAACTCGAATAGAAGCTAAGAATGCATATATTGTCGCTGAACAAAAGCGAATAAATGAGTTAGCTAAATTCTTGGATGATTATAAAATTGAAAGAAAGTATCCCTCAGATTTCCTTCGGCATCCTTATAATTCCATATTAAAGGATCTTAAATATGAGAAAATTGCAAGAAATATTATAACTATTCTTGCTAGGACATGTGATACATGGCGGGATTTAAGCTGGGAAGAGTATGTTAAGGAACGTCAAAAGGATGAAGATGAACTATCGTTGATATTAACAGAAAAAGGCTACTTTGATATAGTTACTCCCTTCTGTAAAACAGTAGAATTAGCAAAACTATTTTGTCCAACATGGTGATATTTAATAATGACATGTTCGAGGATATTGCTAAAGTAACTAAAGAGCTATGGCCAGAGATGACATGGCCGAATATTTTTTGGGTTATGGTGGAGAAGGTGTATGTTATTGTGATAAAGGAGTAAAATCTTTAATTTACATTAGCACATCAATAACAGTTGAAGATGCTATAGACACTGATTCATGAACTGGCCCATTCAGTAGCTTCTCATTTAGGATATTATAATCATTCAGGATATGAGAGTCATGGTCCCGAGTGGCAGGGTTGTTTTGACAAAATTAATAATAGATACAATGAAGTAGCAAAATGTCGGAGGCTAATAAATGTACGGTTATGAATTGATACTGGATTTAAGGCATTGTGATACAGCAACTTTTAATAGAGAGAGTATTGATGGATTCTTTAAGAAGTTATGTGAAGCAATTGACATGGTTCAATGTGATCGGTACTTCTGGGATGATGAAGGGGTGCCAGAAGAACAGAAACAAACATTACCGCATACTAAAGGGATCTCTGCTGTCCAGTTTATTTTAACCAGTTCTATTGTAATCCACACCTTAGAACTATTAGGTTCTGCTTATATTAATATTTTCTCTTGTAAAGAATTTGATCAAACAATAGCTAAAAAGATTAGTGTAGAGTGGTTTGGATCTGAAGTGTGGCAAGACCGTTTTATTGAAAGAGTGTGATGCATTTAATTGAAAAAGAAATTATAGTTCCTATTAATAAACCATTGATTAATTATTTTAAGCAATGGGTTAATCAGTCTTTAGACGAAAAAGAGACCCCGATTCGGTTCGCTATAACAGCAACGGATGATAATTATCATTGTGAAGTTGGAGTTTTAGTGGGTAAGCAAGTTGAGAGTATCTTTAATTTCAGGAAACGTGATTATGAGAATGGCAAAGAATTCAATGCCGTTATGCTTGTGCCTACAGGCATAGGTTGTGAAATAGGTGGTCATGCCGGTGATGCAACTCCGGCGGCAAGGCTATTGGCTGGGGTGGCAGATACCTTGATTGTTCATCCTAATGTGGTTAATGCTTCTGACATCAATGAGATGCCACCGAATAGTCTTTATGTTGAAGGTAGTGTGATCTCGGATTTGTTAATGGGAACTTGTGGTATTTTACCAAATCGGGCAAACAAGATTATCCTTCTTATGGATAAGCATCCTGATTCCAGGATTAGGAACGCAACTATTAATGCGGTTTCAGCCGCCAGGGCGGCAATGGGAATTGATTGTAAAATCATAGAAGTTGAGTTTGCTAAAATGAGTTCCAGTTATTCTTCTTCTGGGAGAGCGGTTGGACGAGTAGAGGGGTTAGAACGGATTTGTGAAGTTTTAGATAAAGAGGACTATGATGCAGTTGCATTAACAAGTATCATTGATATTCCTTTTAAATATCACACTGAGTATTTTGAAAAAAATATAGTTAATCCTTGGGGTGGTGTAGAAGCGATACTTTCTCACGCACTCTCTAAGATTTACAAAGTTCCGGTTGCACATGCACCTATGTTTGAATCAACAAAAATCTTGAATCTTGATATAGGAATCATTGATCCTCGGAAATCTGCTGAAGCAGTGAGTATGTGCTTCTTATATTGTATTCTTAAAGGATTGCATCAGAGTCCAAGAATCACTAACTCCGGGAGACCTGGTTCCATTAGGGTAGAGGATATCTCTTGTCTCATTATTCCTGAAGGCTGTATTGGTCTCCCGACACTTGCGGCAATGGAACAGGGTATCCCGGTGATTGCAGTTCGGGAGAATCGTAACATAATGCGGAACAACTTATTTAATATTCCGAACCTAATTACAGTTAACAACTACTTAGAGGCAGCGGGTGTAATGGCGGCCTTGAAAACTGGTGTATCTTTGGAATCCGTTAGACGACCACTTAAACAAACAGAAATAAAATGAGCCCATTACGTAATTTTTACTTATTTCAGTTTGAACACGAACTAAAATTAGAGATATGGATGATTAGAGATGGTTGGTTTTTAACTTCTTTCGATAATATATTTGTAAATCATAATAAAAACTCACCAGGGTTCTTTGGTTCAGGAACCAATGAAACAGAAGCAATCAGAGATTTGATGGATATGATTTCTGGAAAAACTATTGTCTTCGGAGATAAAAATTTAGAGGTACCAAATTGGCTAAACTAATTACAACTAAAGAGTGGCAGTGTACAATTTGTGGGTTCATTGATTCCACTTCTGGTGCAAAAGTGTTGATTCCTACTCTAATTGATTCCACTTCTGGTGCAGAAATAATTTAAATTATTAATTAATCTAATTCTTGGCTAATTATAAGTTGTAACTCAACAAACCCTAAGTCCTTATTTTTAAGGCTAATTACGTTAATATTACGTGATCCTACAACATATCTCGTTCCGGGTTATGGGGTTACGTAAATTACAACTATTGTATATATTGCTATAAGAAAGAAAGAAAGAAAGAAAATATTTTATATATAGGGCCGGACTGGAATGAAAGTTGTAAATCTTGTAATCCACCACAACTCGTTGTGGGGTAACAAGTTACGTTGTAATATCTTTGTAAATCGTTGTAAGAGGCCATAATTGGCCTCTTTTTGTAGGTGTCGAGGGCCATGGCTCAGGTGTCGAGAGCCATGGCTCAGGTGTCGAGAGCCGTGGCTCAGGAGCCAAAGGCCGAGGTTCTGGGTTCTGGGTCCAGATGCGAGAAAAGGGCTATAGAAGACGCCTCTGGGCTAATTTGATTATGTAATTAAATCTGACTATTTTTCTTGCACCAAAAGTGAAATCATGATTACATTTCTTGGAGACACATATTCTCCTTTGTGACTATTTACTTTGTACCAAAAGTAACATTCAAGTTACGCATTTTCAAGTGCGGGGTAGGCACCCAAGTTACGTGTTTAAGAGTGCGGGTAGGCATATACGTATAATAGGTTTAATCGTCATGATCCTTATAATCGTCATGATTCCTATAATCCTTACAATCATTATATTTGTTATATTCATTATATTTGTTATATTCATTATATTCGGTCTATTAACGAACTAATGAAATTTCAAAATAGACTTTAACGAACTAATGAAATTTTAAAATAGACTTTAACGAATTAATGAAATTTCAAAATAGACTTTGCTACAGTTTCCAAGTTACGTGTTTGAGAGTGTGGGGTAGGTAACATACGTGAGGGAAAATTTTTTTATAATCGGCTAATCATTATAATCGGCTAATCGTTATAATCGGCTAATCGTTAAATTTGATTTAATTATAAAAATCGTCATATTTGATTTAGATATTACAGGCGGATAATCGTTATAATCGTTATAATCGATTGTAGTGATTATATATGATCGTACAATCATTTTGTAAATTTTACAAAAGCTAATCGTTATAATAGGAACATTAGGAACATTGTGTATTCTTTGGAGATTTTACTTGACTTGTCTTTATACTATGGTATAATAGTAGTATAGGAAAGATAGGTGAACTATGGGACGATACAAGGGGATAGATTATATCCATCAACGTATATGTGACGTTCTGGTTGTATCCTCAAAAGCTAGGTGGTATTTTGTCTATATAGATAACGAGCCAACCGGCGACCATTTTAGGACAATCATGGAATTAAAAGAATGGGTTGATGCCTTGTAAGTTTTACAAAATGCTTGACAATCGGATTTTTTGACTATATACTATAGGGAACACTTTTTTGATGGTGTGCTATGCTTTCCAAGTAGCATAGCTTGCCTAATTAACTAGCTTGGAATAAGGTTTTTATTTTTATGGCAAATGTATCGAAAACCGTAAAACGGATCGTCCTTGACGATCTAGTTTTTGACGGCAACCCGCGAACCGAATCAGGAATGAAGCTTGCTCAAATGGTCGCAAGCTTTGAATCGCATGGTTATCAGCCCGATTCTGTTATCTTGGTTGAGGAAAGAAAAGATGGGACGTTCCTTGTCTTGAGGGGCAACCGTCGAAGTTTAGCGGCCCTTGAGCTACAGAAACAAGACCAGGAAGCTTTCGACCGAGTATTCTCCGATGGCAAGATTCCCGCATTTATTGCAAAAGGCATATCCGATCAAGAGCGGATTCTCTTGCGGATTGACCATTCTACTGAGCTAGACCGCGAACCACTCGACGATGAGGGGCTATTCAATGCCGTTTGTCAACTGTTGCGGGCTAGTCTTAATCAGCGAGAAATTGCGGCACACCTTAACTTGTTTACAAAAAACAAGAAAACGGGTGACTTGGAACCGAACCGTAGTTTAGTTCAGCGTCGTGCCGAATTGGCAAAGCTTCCTAGTTTTGTTCAAGACGAATTTCGGATTCTTATGCGAAAAGGGAAAGACGCAACCGCCGTTCGATGGTCAATGATTCCGGCTTTGTACAAGCTGTATTCCAAAACGTCCGTCGAGTATCCTGATGGGAACATGGAATTTTCGGAAAAATGGGAATTGTGCAAGACGTTCAAAGAAGATCAGCCGGAAGGTTCGGTTTCCGTCAAGCTTACTCCCAAAAAGGCGAAAGACTTTTCTGAACTTGCCCAGTCCAAGGGTGTCCGCGACATTCTCTTGAGTGTTACCGGCCAGATTCCGACCACCTTTGAGAATATCGATCTTGCTACCTTGGCAGGTGAGCAAGCTACAGCAACGCTTGTGTCGATTCAAGACCACCTTGGCAAAGATGCCTACAATGATCTGATAGCTCGGTCATTGAACGGTGGTCAAGACGAGGTAGAAGCAGAAAGCATCGAGGCGGAAAGCGTCGAAGCTTAGTTTTCAATTATCAGAGTGGGGCAACTTGCCCCACTCTGATTTTGATTTTGTCCGAATAGTTTGCCTCGCTATTTTGATACTAAAATCAAAGGAAAAAAAATGACATATCTTAAAATAGTCCCCGGCCACGTTGTCCAGCGTTTTGACAAAAAAGGCGAATTCATTTGTCAAGCTTTCCACGCTAGCAATGAATATACGGAATACGAAATTGAAGATGATGGAACAAAACCCATTGAAGGCAAGGACATGCCGCTAGGTGGCGATGAATCGTTTCCGTTTAATATGGTGCAAGAATGATAATCATAAAAGGTAGAATGACAAGACAACATATGGAGTCCGAAGGCTTGTGGGCATATTATCCTTTGCCAAGATTGTACGCCGCAAAACATCCAATCTATGTTTTTAAGGTTTTCGGCTTATTGTCAATTATTAACATTTTACTAGGGAAAGAAACAATATGGACGGTTAATAATGATAGCTAAACTTGAGTTAGACAATCACGTTACATCGACGTTTGACGTTGACAATGTCAACGAAGCTATCGCTCGGTCAACAGAAATATGTCGAGATTTTGACTCGGGTGGTGTGCTTATGATTGACGGTAAAGATTACGGGTCTTTTGATCTTGGAAAAGATTTTATTTACAAAAACTTGACAACCGGGCAAACGTGTATTATAGTTTAATTGGAGGGAAAAACCCATGTTTTATTTTGTTTTAGCTATTGGCCTATTTTCTATTGGTTTGACTATTGCTTTGTACAAGCGACCCAAACCTAATAGATTGAGTCGTTTGGTCGAACAAATGGACAAAGAAAAGCTTGCCCGTTACCATCGTCGACAATCAGAATACTTTGAAACATATATGAGGAACTAATGATTGTACAACTAGTTGACATCGCAATTAGTTGGGATTCTGAAAACGAACAAACGGCAAGGACACAAGCAAGGATATTTTGCGACAACAATAAGCAAAGTAGTCTACTTGTAATCAATGGCCGTTTAGATCGGATGGTCCGTTACCGGAAACCTAAAGGATTGATTCCACTATGGCAAATAATACAAGACACCATCACATTGCATGGATGGTTCAAGCTATCGATACAAGACAAGTTTGCATATCTACAAGCTTGGTCCGATACTTACGGGCTATCGCTTGTCAAAATCCATAAGCTTGTTAGGTATGAATTACACTTGCAACTCAAAGGGTGATATATGTTTTCTAAGTGTCCAAGCTGCAAACATCAATTAGAAGAAATTATGATTGATGTGATGGTAGCAAGTGTGATTGTCTCTATTAGTGAATGCGGCGACATCACATACGGCGATCAGACAAATGATGGTGGTACTGTTGATAGGTATCAATGTATGCAATGTGAATACGTTATTCCAAGTATCACTGACCCTATTGAATTATATGATTTTATGAACAATAATCATGCTCAATGATTCCACTTTTGGTACACCCTCTTATGGGGGACTACCTGCCAAAATGGCAGTCCACCTGCCAAAATGGCAGTCACCTGCCAAAATGGCAGTCACCTGCCAAAATGGCAGTCAACCTGCCAAAATGGCAGTTTGGGTCATTGAAAACGTCTTGACCTGCCAAAATGGCAGTTTATCTGCTTTAACCTGCCAAAATGGCAGTCGTACCCCGTTTGGGTGATATATATTTGTATAGTAGTGTACAAAGTAGTGGCATATCGAACCTCGAACCTCGAACCTCGAACCTCGAACCTAGAACCTCGAACCTAGAACCTCGAACCTCGAACCTCGAACCTAGAACCTAGAACCTAGAACCTAAAAGGTACTTCTTATGGTAATTGATATTTCTCCCTTGGTTACTTTCATTTTGGCAATAACTACAGTTTTGATTTTATGGATCAAAAGGTAACAAATGCTATTCGCAATAATCAAACGAACGAACAAGCCGATTAAGATAACTACTTGGCTATACAAGCTACCCGGAATCTTGGATCATGTAACCGATGAGACTGGCAAAGTCTTTAGACCGTTTTCGCTGATTCCGATAGGCTACAAGCGATACCGCAAGATGGTTGATGACTCTAAGGCAAAAGAGAATGCTATCCCGGCGGCTAGAGCAATTAAGCTTGCCATGATGCTTGGACTTGCCCTCGATGATACGGGTAGGCAAGACGCAAAAGACCTACCGATAATGGACAAGTAAAATCTACAGGCTACTTGACAAATGATTTTGACGTGGTATGCTTTCAATAGAAAGAGGGGCTATCATGTTTTATCTTACTACCCGACGAAACACCAAATTTTATCGGTTCCGGATGACAAATGCACAAGCAAGGCGAATTGCCTATCGGCTTGTGGCACAAACTGGAATCGCCCGCAACGTATGGACACGTGGGAGTCGTTCGTTCATTTCAACGGAAGTTAAACCAAAACAGTTCGACCACGTAGAAATATCGCTTTGCCCCCAGAAAGTAGGTAACAATGCTTAACATTCTCAAGAGCGATTCGGACAACCTAGTTAATGCAAAAGAGTTAGCTATTGCAATGGCCTATCAACGGGGCCACGACATGTACGTCGTCCACCTATGCGACGACGATTACGACGTGACTGCTCAGGTGCCAAAACACTACGTGTATAAGGCGAAACCGTAAGTTTTACAGACACTTGACAAATGATTTTGACGTGGTATGCTTTCAATAGAAAGAGAGGTTATCATGAACGAGCATGATAAAAGACGCGAGGAAACAACCCAAAAAATCCTTGCTCTACATACTTTTGAGACTAGGCAATCCATGAATCAAGAGGATCGGAAACCTTGCACTTGTGGCGATAGCCATTGCGAAAGCTGTGGAACAAGATGACCGGATTCATAACCAAGCTACAGGTCATTTTACACCCATGGATCATTATCCATGGATTCGGGTTTGCTATTTTTTTGCAGTGTTTAATTGCACGGCACGGAACCACGTTTTTAAGTATTCTAATGAAAAGAGGTAAGCTATGATTTTATCGGAAAAGCAGATACCCGATATCTTGGAAGAGGAAGAAACATTTCCTGGGACACATCCGCAAGAAGTACATGCCCCCGTTAATGTTCCTGTTGCATCCACTTTTAATCCGGCCAAGAGGATTAACTCTAGGCCCTTGGTCGAGGTAAACTATGAAGTTTACAAGAGCTATTAGACAGATCCCCATTGAAAACAACAACCCTAGCCATTTTCTAAAATTGGCTATCTTTAATTCTCTTGGCTCCAAGACCCTCTGGCCGAACCGTGCGGCCTTCGCTAGAGTTTTGACTATTGAACCATGGCTAAACGTCCGAACAGCTAGAGCGATAGCTTTCCTTAGCCCTTGGACCCCAAACCCTGAGTCGTGGTCTCCGGCCCTTGAGCCATGGCCCTTGAGCCATTAGAAGCCGGGTTCCCATGTTGACATGCATGGGCGACCATGCGGGAACTCGGCTTCTAATGGCCCTAGCCTTGATGCTAGCGACCTACCTCTTGTGCAATGGCATAATCTATGGGCACAAGAGGTAGGCCGCTAGCATCAAGGCTAGGGCCGCTAGGTTATGGTTCAAAACATAGCAAGTATATAGACTCATAGCCTAGCGGGAGTTTTAACTATTAACCTATTAGGTTGACAATGAAAGAAATACTTGAGCATCTTGGTTATGATTTTGTTTACCGTCAAGGTGAATACACTATTTATAAGAATGGTGTGAAGATACCTAATGTAAGCTATCGGACCATTGACCAAGCAGAAAATTATTGTTGCCGGTTAATTGTAAGTAACTTATGAACCATGGCTCCCGGCCCTTGCGATATTCATACCTATTATGGATGTGACCAAGGGCCGGGAGTTTGAGCCATGGCTCAAGAGCCATGGCTCAAGAGCCATAGAATTGATTCTAACAGCCCTAGAATCAATTCTATAGCCCTTGCTCTTGCCCTTGGTCTTTTGACAAGAGCCAAGAGCCAAGAGCCAAGAGCCAAGAGCCAAGAATTGATATTAAACTCAAAAGGTAAACTATGGACAATAGTATAGATTGTAATGATTGCACTGATTGCATTGATTGCGACAATTGTAACAAATGCAATGAGTGTATTGACTGTGTTGGTTGCGAGGATTGTGTGGCCTGTACCGATTGCATTGATTGCAAGGGCTGTCTAAACTGTGAGGACTGTGAGAATTGTATCAATTGTGTTGGTTTGGTAGGTGAAACCGATAAGGTGGGTATCCATGAATAAAACGATTAAGATCGATAAGAACAGAAATATCGATTGCCAAGTTTGTGACTTCTGTTGGAGTTGTACCGATTGTGTTGGTTGTGCTAATTGCATGACCTGTATTGGTTGTGGGACTTGTAGAGATTGTACTGATTGTGACACATGTGGACATTGTAAGACTTGTGTCAATTGTAACTGTTGTATCAACTGCACCTATTGTGAGAACTGTGATGGTTGTAACAATTGTACCAATTGCGTTGGTTGCAAGGATTGCCGCAATTGTGTTGATTGTACCAATTGTAGTGGTCTTACCAATGAAACCGGGTTGACTGGAGTACACCGATAATATGAGTAATATCAATTGTAATGGTTATTGGGGCTGTACATATTGTATGAACTGCAATAATTGTAACCATTGTAATAATTGCAATGGTTGTAAGTCTTGTAGCGACTGTGCGTGTTGTTGCCTTTGTAAGTCTTGTACGAACTGTAATAATTGTACGAAATGTACTGATTGTACTGATTGTAAGGATTGTTGGGATTGTAGTGGTTTGACAGGTGAGTTTGGCTTAACCGGAGTACATAAGTAGTAAATTGATTTTAGTATCATAATGAATAACACCCCACCCAGGTGGGGTTATAATAATCGTTATAACCGGACCATTCCGCATATTTCTCCCTCTAGGCCAGCTATCTCAGGCCATGAATCAGGCGTGGCCCTGGGGTGGGTTAAATGTCCAATGATTCCACTTTTGGTGCAGGTAATCTTTCTGCTTTTACTTAAAATTTTTCCCGTATTTTCCGTATAGAGTATGTAAGGGTCGATCTCTTTTGATTCTAAAATCATCTGCACCAAAAGTGATATCATGTTAGTTAACATTGAAATAGAATATGTTGGTGAAAATGATTATATTGCTTCTGTGCCTGAAGTAAATTTTAACGCATCAGGTGATACGGAAGAAGAGGCAATAGACAATTTGCAGGATATTATTGCTGGCACATATCGCCTTTTGATAAGTCTCCCTACTAAGAGACTTGGTCCAGAACCACTTCGTCAATTGGAATTTTTAAAATCTTATCTTGTAATACAGTAAAAGATGAATGATCCCTGAATCAACGATCCAAGGATTATTAACTCAAGGGATCGATGGCTTAATAATTTGATGATTCAGGGATCATTGATCTTGAATAAAGGAAAATCACAATGGATATTAACTGGGAACGAGTACCAGAAGACCATCCTGAGTGTTGCGAATCACAAGGATGTGTCAACAAGAGGCTCCAAGGCTCCAATTTTTGTGCCGCCCATGGTGGCAACAAAGGAGTAGCCTCCACAGAGGCAAAGAAACTAAAAAACTACAGGTTAACTAAATTTGCATCCGAGGTTCAAGAGAAACAGGGTTCCAGTGATATCAAATCGCTGACCGGCGAAATTGGAATGTTGAGGCAAATCATTCAGGAGCAATGGAACAGTTGCGAGTCTGCAAACGATTTAATTTTAAAATCAGGACCAATCTCGGACCTTTTCACAAAACTAGAAAAACTAGTTAATAGTTGTAATAATATTGATAAGACTCTCGGTAACTTAATAGATCGAGAAAAACTAGTTACTTTTGCACAAGTTATTGTGGGCATCATATCACCATACATTCCAGAGGAGAAGTTAGATGAACTTAATCTTAAAATTCAAGAGGCTCTTAGGGTCTTGTGACAAGAATCCACTGAAGTCAAAGACTCTATGGGTCAACGGTCTAACCTTAATAGTAGGCATCTTGGCCTTGGTTCAGGGTGTGGCTTCACCTGAGTGGCTTATTCCAGTTTTGGCAGGGGTCAACATTGTTCTTAGATTCCTAACCACCGGCGGTATTACGCCTGGTAATAAGATAGTCACTTCAGTGACTAACGTAGTTAACGAAGTAACTAACGTAGTAAATAAAGAAATTAAAGGTATCAGAGATGCTAAGTAAACTTATTTTAATTTTCTTGGTTATAAGTGTATTAGTCTTTGGCTATATTCAATATCAACCAACTATTATTAACGCACCGGCATCAGTTGATGCCAACACATTCTTTACTGTAACATCATCAAAGACTGGCCAATGGTTAGTCTATGGAGCAAGGGACTATAAGCAAGTCAATAAAGACTTGGTTATACTTTCAGGCACTTCTGATATTAAAATCATTTTCTCCCCTGGGCTAATAACTAAGGAAATCAAAATCAACTCGATCCCTGATGCTTTTACGTTAAAGATTTTGAGTTGGGCTCCGGTCTCCGGTAGATTAGCGGTAGCTAACAGCCTTGAAGCATTAGCTCTTGGCTTCAAACCAGAAGATTCAGATGATTCTATTCTTGAATTCCTTAAATTAACAAAACTAAATAATCATGCTCTAATTGATGGTGAGTGGAAAAGTTTTTTCAAAAAGCTCGGAAACTACTGCCAAGAGAACATGATGGATAAATCCCTAGCAGAGCATCAACAGTTATGGCTCCGCGTAGCGGAGGCTCTGAGAGATGGAAAGACGTGATTTTTTAAAGTCGGTAGGTATATTTGCTATTGTTCCTTCTTTTGATTATGATCCAAATTATTATGGATTAATTCCTGGAAAATACAAAGGTCAAGGGTTTTACCAAGTTTCTAATTTAGACGGCTTCGGTAAAGGAAAAACAGCTTATCTTTGTAATGCCTATACTAAGGTAGTAAAACTATCTTGGTATCCAATCAAACAATTCAAGGGTGACTGTGTCGGGGTAGCTGTAACCACGGCTATTGACTTTTTGAATGTAACCCAGACGCTCCAACGTAAAACCTCTTGGAAGGGCAACCATTCAATTATTGCCTCCTATGTTGGTGGCCGAGAGATGGCCGGGCGTAGCCCGACGGGCGATGGTGCTCGTACTATTTGGGTTTTAGATTATCTTAAAAAGTATGGAGTCTTGTTAAAGAAGAAGTATGGGGTAGACGATTTAAGGCAATATAACAAAAAAGCCTATCATCAATTCAAAAATGGTTTAACAGCCAACTTAAAACTTGAGGCACGAAAACACCCACTTATTCACACTGAAAAAGTATCCTCTTACAAAGAAGCTCGCGATTCCATCGCGGCAGGTTTCCCTGTGATGCTTGCATCACCAATGGGTGTTAAAGGAGCTACAAAAGATAAAGATGGATTCTTTTACCCTAAAGGATATACGCCACATTGCACATGCTGCATTGGCGTAAATGACAAAGATAGAAAATCAATATTAATACAAAACTCTCACGGAGCTAATTGGGCTCCAGGACCGAAACGCTATGGATTTGAACCGGATGGCTCGGCTTGGATTGATGCTGATATTTTTGATTATCATATTAGCCATTCCAAAGACTCATGGACAATGTCTCTCTTCAAAGGTTACAAAGTCGAACGAAGATATATCCTTTGGTAAAGAAATTCCAGTTTTAGTTGTCTCTAAGACTTGTGCTCCCTGTCAAAAAGCTAAAAAAATAATTAAGAAGCTACAACTTGAAGGTTATCATGTCAAGATTGAAGACATATCTCTACACCCAGATGTCAGAATGGTTCCGACGCTTAAAGTGGATGGTAAAAAAGTTAAGGGACTTTTGACAGAAAAGAAGTATAAGCTATTGTTAAAGGATTGGAAAATGGAAACACTATGAACGACCTTCTTATTTATTCTTTAGCAATAGCAGTGATCGTAACCACGATCACAAAAGGGGCAATCTTTGAGCCTGTCAGAGACAGGCTCCCTGGACAATTTCTGAAGAAATTGTTTAATTGCCCTTATTGTTTGGCTCATTGGGTAGCAGTACCATTTGCTATAACCTTAACAGGTTACACATGGTACGCAGTACCAATAATCTTAGCTTTGATAGCAATAAGTTCTTTATCAACTTTCTTTTTAATTAAATATATTAGGTGGTTAGATGTCAATTAATACGCGATTTTTTATACCAAGAGTAGCCCATTGCAGTGATGGTTGCTAATATGCATCAGCTTCAAGAAGTCTTTTCTGGCCTAATTAAAACTGGGTTGGATCGAAAATCTGCGACTTCTCCGGCTAAATGGGCGTGTCTTTAT
>SDBT01005669.1_pt1 | contig 20881 bp, 17 predicted proteins | sample 2277101 | NCBI WGS metagenome assembly SDBT01 (sample SAMN10404973, study PRJNA504765) | marine sediment metagenome | isolation source: marine sediment core GS10_PC15, 103 cmbsf | place: Arctic Ocean: Southern Knipovich Ridge | collected 2010
CTGTCGCCGTTCGGCCAATGGCGAAGAGCATACGGTGGAAAGGAATACAGGGGTATACGCACGAGCCGTTATACTTATGTGCGTGACCTGGATGGCCCATGGCTGCTCTACGATAATAAAAAAGACCGGTATCAGTTAAACAACCTTTGCAACAATCCGCAATACCGTCAACTGCAAGGGCGGTGCCAGGCTGTTTTGGAGCGGAAACTAAAAGAAACTAACGACGAATTCCTGCCCGGCGCCGAGTACATTAAAAAGTGGGGCTATGTTGTGGACGGGACAGGGAAGGTCCCTTTCCTGCACTGGAACGACCGCTAAACTCACGGATGTTGTGTTAGATGTTTGTTGTCGGCTTGAGGGGGTCTCTATTGCCAGTCGCCGGGGTAATAGATGGATTCGTCGGCGATATCAAATCTTCTATACAGTCCCTGTACCAGCTCTTCAGTCTTTTTAACCTGGAAATCCGTTGGGTGGGCGGTTTCGCCGTCGGCTATAATGCAGATGCGGACGGTTTTGCTGCTGCCGTACCAGGTTTTGCCTGGTATAATAGACCATTGTCTTTGCCATTTTTCAGTTTTTAGTGTTTGGCCGTCATCGCCACCGAGGCCGTTACAGATAACAAAGTGACAATTGAGGTCCTGGGGGTTAGCCAAGCCGCTGGTTGCGGCTAATTGCTCTATATTGCCGGCTTTTGTGCCGCTATAGTAAATTTCGATACCATTCCAACGGTCGGCCGATTGAGCGGCCTCGGAAGCAATTACTTTATCGACCGAATCCAGACGATAATAGCTGGCGAGGCAAAACGGACCCGCTGACGGCGCATTATTGCCCAAAGCCATCAGTATCACCGCACCGGCGGTCATCGAAACCAGCAGTGCCGCTAAAACTCTTGCCACCCTTGGCTGTTCTGACATAGATCCATCCACGAAAGTGCATATAAAATCTACAGACGTATACCTCCAGCAGGCACGTCTGTTTTATACAACAAATATCGGCGGATTCCAAGAGGGTACTTCAACTTTTGGTAAAATTTTTAAAATTTATTGTGGTGGCGCCGACCCAGTGCCGGCGGCTATATTTAAAGGACGGAAAAATCTTGACCGAACTCTCTGATTCGGTGATAATACCGGGCGTAAAATTTTTATGCGAAGGAGTACTATGCCTGATATTGATATTGTAACAGACCTTGCCAGAGGAGCCCTGACGGTGCCTGCGCCGGGCGGTAATTCGGATAGCTCCCTTTGGGACAGGGCACAGCGGCTGGCCCGTAATGTCGAGTTAATATGTCGGATTCCGCAGTTACGCAGGATTGAGGCGCAAATCGACCACTTCTGTCTGATGGCAGCGACATATTTCAGTGACGCAGGCCTGGCCCAATATCTCAAATCCGCAAAGGCAGGTCCCGAGCCGATGGCTCGGGGAGTAAACGGCGGTGATTTGCTTGATTTGTGTACTGAAACGGTTGGCCGGACGCTCGGCGCGCACATCGACCAGGTAAGAGTCAATAACATAAACAGAATTATCACCGAAAGCCAGGGACATTCGGCCCGAATGACCGAAGCTATGATACTTTCGGACGCCCGAAATCTGGATGACATGGGGGCGGTGGGTATTTTTAACGAGTTCAAACGCCATTTTATCGGCGGCAAAGGAGTAAGTGACGCGGTGCAACTGTGGAAAAGAAAGATAGATTATCGGTATTGGCAGTCACGATTGAAAGAAAGTTTTCAATTCGACCCTGTCCGCAGGATTGCCGAACGCAGACTGGCAGCAGCCGAATCATTTATGAACGAACTTAAAGTTGAAAACACCGGCGTCGACTTCAAAGAATTTATTGTCGAACTGGTGGAAAAAAACAAAACCTCCGATACCGAATTTGAAGAGAATATAAAACAGGGGGCTGGTCAATTTAAGAAATCAAAAATCAAAAATTAAAATGCAAAATTGCGGAACGGTTAAGCGTCAAGACCTGATGGGGTAAATGTGGTAGTGAAGCGGGGTTTTTGCCCGGGTCGAGCAAAAGTATGAATTCTAATCGGTCGATAATAAACTACGATAAGTTTTTGCAGAGACGCTGGTTTTAATATTATCGGCTGTTTTAGCTGAAAGCGGGAAACCGATTATGGCATCAGAATTTCGCACGTTAACTGCGGAGGAAATCTCTGCCCTGGTGAAACAGGGATGCAGTTGTGACGACTGGTCCGGGGTTTGCGTGGCTGATGGTTTTGATGCCGGGAGAATAAGCACAACTCGCTTTTCCGGCAACATAAGGTTAGGTGTCTTTAATAAGGAGGTCTGTTTCTTTGGAGGCCTCAAAAAGCCCACAGGAATCAGTGATGCCGCGATTCATAACTGCACAATCGGGGACAACGTATACATCAACCGTGTCAAAAGTTACATCGCCAACTACATAATCGAAGACGAGGTGGTAATTGAGAACGTTGACCTGCTGGCCGTTGAAGGGGCAAGCTCATTCGGCAACGGTACTGAAGTAGTGGCTCTTAACGAGGCCGGAGGCAGAGAGATACCGATTTATGACCGGCTCTCGGCCCATACCGCATATATAATCGCCCTTTATCGTCACCGACCCAAAGCAGTTGAGAAGCTTCGAAAAATGATTGCTGACTACACGGCTTCGGTAACTTCGTCTACCGGCCTGGTGGGCCGGCGCACAAAGCTTATCAACTGCCGAATCATAAAGAACGTCAAAACAGGACCTGACAGTGTTCTCGAAGGTGTCGAAAGACTGAAAAACGGCTCGGTCAACAGTTCCTGCGGCGACCCTGTTTATATCGGGCCCGGCGTCATAGCCGAGGACTTCATCGTATGTTCGGGTGCGCGAATTACCGATGGCGTAATAATGTCGGCGTGCTTTGTGGGTCAGGGCTGTGTCTTAGCCAAGCACTATTCAGCCCAGAATTCGGTGTTCTTCGCAAATTGCGGCGGCTTCCACGGCGAGGCCAGCTCGATATTCGCCGGCCCATACACCGTGACATATCACAAATCCACGCTGCTTATCGCAGGATACTTTTCCTTTTTGAACGCGGGCAGCGGTTCGAACCAGAGCAACCATCTTTACAAGCTTGGTCCGGTTCATCAGGGAGTGGTCGAGAGAGGTTCCAAGACAGGCAGCGATTCGTATATACTCTGGCCCGCCAGAGTGGGGGCATTTACCGTTGTGATGGGCAGGCACTATAAAAATTGTGATACCTCGGACCTTCCTTTCTCATATCTGATTGAACACGAAGACGAAAGTATACTTGTGCCCGGCGTGAATCTGCGCAGTGTGGGAACCATCCGGGACGCCAGAAAATGGCCCAGAAGAGACAGACGTAAAGACCCGGAAAAACTTGACTACATAAACTTCAAGTTGCTCAGTCCTTACACTGTTGGAAAAATGCTCAAAGGACACGAAGTTCTGGCTGAACTCAAAGCAACCACCGCCGGCACCACAGACTATTATAGATACCACAACACAAGGATTAAAAGCTCCTCATTAGACAAGGGGCTTGGGTACTACCAGATGGGTATCGATAAATTTTTAGGTAACTGCCTGATTAAACAACTGGAAAACAAACAACCCGGCAGCGTCGAGGAGCTTGGCGAAGCGCTGTTACCGCAAAGCAATATCGGTGTTGACAAATGGGTGGACCTGGCCGGGTTGTTTGCGCCGGAAGAGGTTGTACAAAAGCTGCTCAGTGACATCGAAGACGAAACTGTCGGTACGCTGGACCTGGTGAAGGACGCTTTTTTATCGATGTATGACAACTACCCCAGGTATGAGTGGGCGTGGGCGGCGGGTGTAATGCAGCGGCAGCTTGGCAAAACAATCGAGCAGGTGATGCCGGATGATATTATCGAACTGATAAAAAAATGGAAAACAGCGGTGCTGAAACTCGATGAGCTACTGCTTGAAGATGCCAAAAAGGAATTTGTTGCCACCTCTCAAATAGGGTTTGGTATCGATGGTGGTGATGATGTCAGGCAGTTGGATTTCGAAGCTGTCAGAGGAAAATTTGAAGAGAACAGCTTTGTTGCTGAAATCGAGAAACACATAAAAGCAAAAACCCGGCTTGGCGACGAACTTATCAGCCGAATGGAAAAACTGCGCTGACAAAGGTCATAACCTGCCAAGTAAGCCAACAGCAACAGCGTGCAATCTGCCGGCAAACATTCAAAAGGAGGCTATCTATTTGAAAGGCGCTGATGGTTTAGCGTTTTTATTCTCAGCTTCTTTTGCCGATGGATAGACGATATTTGCCGCTTTCTTAAGTGAATTTACATACTCATTGGTAAACTCCCCCCGTTTGCGATCCATCAACTGTTCGATTATATCGTTTGCGGCCTCTTCGATACTTATAGTCTTAGAGGGGCTGTGGGCGGTAGTCTTTATTATGTGGTATCCGAAGTTGGTTTCCACGAGGTCACTGACTTCGCCTTCTTTGAGGCGGAAAGCGACCTGTTCAAATGCCGGGACCATATCACCCCAATTAAAAAAGCCCAGGTCACCGCCCTTCTTGGCGGAGGGACAGTCGGAATTTGCTTTGGCCAACTCGGTAAAATCGGCACCAGCTTTGAGTTGCCTGAGCAGGGCTTCGGCCTTTACTTTGGCTTTGGTTTTTGCCTCATCGGCGCTGGTGTTGGGATCTGAGGTATCGGGTTTTATGAGAATGTGACTTGCCCTGACACGCTCACGAGAGTTGAATTTGGACGAATTGTTCATATAAAAGCTTATGACTTCCTCTTCACTGACTTTGATCTTGCCAACAAATTTAGTCTCTACCAACTTATCATACAGCAGAAGTCTTCTGGTTTGCTTTTCGAGCATGTCAAAATCCTGGCCGAATGCCTTCACCAGTTCCTTGAAATCTTTTAACGACAAATTCTGTTTCGAGGCCATCTTTTCAAGTTTCTGGGCAACTTCGGCTGGGCGGGCCGTAATTTTGTTCTTTTTTACCTCTGCATCCAGCAGCCTTTGAGTGACCAGGTTCTCTGTTGCCCGCTGCAAAAACTGTTTTTTGTATCTGTCAAGAACATTAGGCGGCACATTACGTTCCTGGGCCTGCTTGAGCATTCTATCAAGTTGCGGTTTGATTTCTGCTAATACCTGACTTTCGGTAATCTCAACACCGTTGACAGTAACGGCCACAGGGTCCTGGGTTGTTTTGGCGGGTGCATTTGAGTCAAGCGCATCTGAATCGGCACCGGCCTTTGTAGTCAGGCAAAAAATAGCGACTATCGCAAAAAAAGCTAAAATTGCGGTACGATTTCTCATAATCATGGTCCTTTCGTGGGCTTAATAAACAAAAAACAGCCCTTTTCGGGCACTAAATAATTATCGCATTTACAGGCGTAAAAGTCAAACTTTTATTTTCCCTTGTGGTATTTGAGCGGTTTACCGTTTGAGCAGGGCGTGTTTTGGCGGTTTGGTTTTGCGTTTACCGGTTATCGCTGCCGTCCTCTGCATTGCCTATGATTTTGTGATAGCATTTCAAGTATTCTTCGGCTGTGGATTCCCAACTGAACTTTTCAGCCTGCGTTCTGGCTGCTTTACGCATCTTTTCGAACACTTGTTCGTTATCTTGCAGTTTTTTAACGGCCTGCGCGATTGCCCCGGCGTCTGCTTTCTCAACTACAATGCCGTTATCGGCAATCAGCTCTTCGGTACCCTCACAGGGTGTTGTGACTATCGGCAGGCCCGAGGCCATTGCCTCAAGCATTGCATTGCTCATACCTTCCTGCATAGTTGCGCTGATAAAGATGCCATTTTGACGGTATAACTGTGGCATTTGCTCAGCCTCGACTCTGCCTTTTAGTTCAATAACATCGCCGAGATTTTTTTTGGCTGCAATCTGCCGAAGCCTTTGTTCCATTGAGCCGCCACCGGCTATTGTGAAACTGACCTTGCATCGGCTTTTATGTAGAATCTCAACGGCGTCGATGAGTATTTCCACCCGTTTGGTAACCGACAACCTGCCAACAGTCAAGAGCCTGAGGGTATCGGGTTTCTCGCCGGTCTGGTCAGGGCAGAAGTGGTCAAGTTCAACGCCATTCGGAATAACATCAATAGAGACGGATGGCAGAAATCTCAGTGCCCTGTTTTTTAATCCGCCGCTGCACGCCACCAAGGCAGCGGCTTTTTTCCACACTGCCTTAAACACCGGCGACAGAATTTTATAATCAAGCTTTAATCTTGCATGCTCACCCGGCACGTCTGAACCACGAAGAGAAATTATGTATGGCAGTTTATCCGCGGTTCGGTAACACAGCCAGCCGGTGGGAAAACCGAAGAAGGCATGGGCCAGGTCGTAATTATTGCTTCGCAGCATTTTGCGATAATGTGGTCCGGCTTTTAGCAGCCATTCCAGCACCTCGGTTTTACGCCAGTAATGCAGGTTTTTTTTGTGTATGCCGACCTTATAAATATCAACATTGTCAGCAAATTTTTGATGTGTAAAACCCGGCTCCGGTGCCGAGGTCAGTACATCTATTTTTAATTGGCTGTCGCCGGCATATTGTTTCAGGAGACACTGATGTGCTTTACCGGCCCCACCGCCGATAGGTGGAAACTCGTAATTGAGCATCAATATCTTCAGTGTGGACACGGTTATTGTGTTTCCTTTTCAGCCGGTGGACTCTTCAATTGAAACAGAACGTGATTGCCGAACATTCTGTGGATAAGCTGACCATTTCTTGTTGCTGCAAAGCGTCGGGGTTCGACAATTCTATAATTATCCATAACAAATTGTCTAAACGGCTGCATCGCTTCATAGCGAAGCGCTTCATCCTCATCGAAATTCTTTGCCAGCAAATCCCTTCGCACCTTGTCGTAAGTCAGCGCTTCGGCTTTGGAACGTATGAAGTGGGGCGTTTTTCCTCCCAGAGCAGGCCACAATTCATAAGGAGGCCTTTCCAGGGGCACGTGGTTCTTTCGACTGTCAACTATGAACTTGGGCATATTTTGCTCAAATTCTGTCAGCAGGCCTGTAACCATCTTAACCATTACCGGCGGTGCCGGCCGGGGCATACATGAGGCACTTGAGGCTACTGAGAACCTTTGTGCGCTGACATATATCCCGGGCATCCAGCCCCAGACGTAAATCCTATCTGTCGGCTCAGAATGCATCCGGATATATTCACCCGCTACTTCCCAGTAGCCTTTTGAGTTTGTCTTTCTGCGATTGGAAACTCTGTCTAACGCCTGGACGTATCCTCTTCTTTTTTCGCCGTAATTGGTAGCCGAATATGGGCTTTTCTTTATGCCAAAGAATATATGCTGTGACATTGCTACTATACAGACAAGGCCCACCAAGCCGATAAGTATAGGCCTGGATTTATTTACACTGGTTTTGAGATAGTCTGAGTAGAGAGCGATCAGGTATCCGCCCAGCATTGCCGCTGACGCATTTAGCGGCAGATAATACTGGTCATACGAACGTGGGCTTATCCATACAAATGCCATATCAAGTGCCCACCATATCGCAAACAGTAGTACGAATCGCTCATAGATTTTTTTGCCTGAATCCTGCGGCGTTCCCAGCCATTGCAGGAACATCCGCATTACCCTTGCTGCAACAGCGCCTATTGCCAAAGCAATGGGCAGTATCAGTAGTCCGTAGAATCGCAGCACTGTAGGCCATTGCTTAGAGAACGGTATCAGTGTTCGGCTTCTGGCAATATAACCTGATGCGGCTTCGGCCTTGTCGACGGCAATTGTCGCAGCAGGCAGCATTTTACCGATAGTTATCCACACAAACGCATAAGGCAGTCCAAGCTTTATATTCTGTCCTATTATCCATATATACAATGGCGCAATAGCGGCTACTACGCCTGTGAGTAAAAGCAGTATATCGGTTCCGGTTTGTTTCCATGTTCTGTTTTTCAGTATTGGCTGGGCGATAACGAACAGGCCCATTGCCCCTATAGCGGAGGTTCCTGTCGCCTTAAACAGCGGCGCCCAACTGACAAAGGCCCCTGCCAGGACAGCCCACCACCATTTGCCATCCAGTTGACGAATTACAAGACAGCTTACCCCCATAATCATAAAGGCAATCATGTATTGCTCTTTTACGTTTCCAAACTTGGCGATGAGGGGACAGGAAAGATAAAACGAGGCAACGATGACCCCCACGGCTGCGGATAACGTGCCGAAAAGTTTATACATCGCGATAAACATAAGCACCAGGGCCGCAGCCTGGAGAATCATCTGGATAAGCTTCGGGCCGGTTTCATTAAAGCCAAACATCCACACACCCAGAATATTTACCAGCAGTGTTCCTAACTGGGCTGAGGGTCTTTCCTCTACTCCGATTTCCGCGCCGTCGAGTATGTGTTTGGCTGAGTAAACATATATTCCACTGTCGAATGGGCCGGGTGTGTTGAATTCCAGGTATTTGCCGAGCCCGAACGGAATGGCTGCAAAAACAGCCACTATAGCAAAAACCACGATTTGTTTTACGCGTTGTTTATTAGCCTGCAAGAGAGGTTTTTTTATTTGTGGTTTTACTTTTTTTTTCTGAGGCTTGTATCTATGAGCGCCTTTGCTCATTTTTCATCTCCGCTTTTATCGCCGGATTCGATTATTTCCCTGATGACATAAGTCGATCTGTTCTGTGATTCGTGATAGGTGCGCACAAGAAGTTCGGCAAGCAGGCCCATCAATATAAGTTGAATAGTTGCTGTAATCAGCATTGCGGTCAGCACCAACAGCGGGTTTCTGTTCATAGCCAGGCCCGAGAAGAGTTTTTGGTAGAGAACCGCCAGCCCGGAAAGGACCGCTGCGAACGCACTTGCCAGTCCCAGCCCTCCAAAGATATAAATCGGCTTGGTGGAGAAAGAGCCGAGGAACTTGACCGTGATAAGGTCTAAAATCACTTTCCATATTCGTCCCAGGCCGTACTTGGCTGTGCCTGCGGTCCTGGGTCTGTGGTTTACTACTATCTCGCAAATCCTGGCGCCACCCCAACTTGCCAGGGCCGGTATGAATCGATGCATTTCACCGTAGAGATTTATCTGTGTCAGAACCTGCCTGCGGTACGCTTTGAGTGTACAGCCGAAGTCGTGCAGCTTGACACCTGTGATTGCAGAAATAAGCCAGTTTGCCATCATTGAAGGCAGCAGTCTTGTGATGGCGTTGTCGTGTCTTTTCTTTCTCCAGCCGCTTACTACATCATATCCTTCATTGAGTTTATCAATCATTTTCGGGATATCAGCGGGGTCATTTTGCAAATCAGCGTCGATTGCCAGAATGATTTCGCCCTGTGCGTGGTCGAAGCCTGCGCCAAGGGCAGCGGTCTGGCCGAAATTCCTGCGAAAGACAATTACTCTGACTTTGGCATCGGCCTGTTGCAGGCCGGTCAGTATGCTAAGGCTGTTATCGTCGCTGCCGTCGTCCACAAAGATTATCTCGTAGTCGTATTTATCGGTCAGGGTCTCTGTGATTTGCTCATAGAGTGGGCCGATATTATCCTGCTCATTGAGCAACGGTACGACTACCGACACTTCCAGGCCTTGCTGTTCCATAACTTGTCCCGTAAATTAAATTTTTCGTAACACTATGATAATACTTGAGATATCGGCTGTAAAGACTTATCAGGGCAGTTAAAAATCTCAAAATCTGTGATTGTCTCCATTAGATAAGACCCGGAAATCCGCCATGATTGGCAAAATAGAGGCCCCTAACGCCATTGGCACAAGCCTATTTAAGTTATCTACGAACAAAATGGTGTGCAGAGCTGTTTAAATCGTGGATTTGAGAAAAAAATGTTGAAATATCCACCGATACTGCTATAGTATAGTGTTTTTGAGATTTTGGGAGTACATAAAGTTATGAAGAAAGATATACATCCGAAATATAACAAGGTAACAGTGCATTGCGGCTGCGGCAATACGTTCGAGACGCGAAGCACCGCAAAAGAAATCCACGCCGAAATCTGCTCGATGTGCCATCCGTTCTATACCGGTAAGCAGAAATTCGTCGATACCGCAGGCCGAATCGAGAGGTTCCAGAAAAAATACGGCACAGACTATTTCAAAAAGGCGACAAAAGACCAGGGCAAGTAGCTATATTCACGGGTTATAACCAGGGCTCGGATTTCGCGCTCAGAAAGTGAAATCGGAGCCTTTTGATTTTTCTCTCGACATAGAAACAGATTGCGCCGCGGCAGCGTAATTTCATTGGCGGTTATTCTAAATTTTTAGAGAATGGTATTTATGAGCCAGGAATATACCCTTAAGGGTAGTAGATGTTCGCGAATAAAGCCGTAATTGGTTATTTTTAAGTTACTTACCCGCGGATAAACGGAAAAATCCAATTGAGATCAGTATATAAAAATCTTTTTGCCAAACTTGATGAGCTGGAAGCCAGGTTCAGCGAGCTGGAAGCCCAGATAGCCGACCCGGCGATCGCATGCGATTCAAACAGATTAATAGCGTTATCGAAAGAGCAAGGCAGGCTCCGGACCATGGTAACAAAGTACCGTGAATACAAAACAACCGCTGCCGGCATAGAAGAGGCCCGGCAGATATTGGATAGTGACGCATCGGACCAGGATCTCAAAGAACTGGCAAAAGAGGAGATCGAACAACTCGAAGGGCAAAGAAGCGCTTTGCTTGCCGAAATCCAGGATGCAATGGTGATGGGCGAGGATGAAGCTGTTGCCTCGGTCATAATAGAGATACGGGCAGGTACCGGCGGTGACGAGGCGGCGCTGTTTGCGCGTGACCTGTACAATATGTATGTAAAATATGCCGAAGGTCGTCGCTGGAAGATCGAACAGCTTGACTTAAGTCCCACGGAAATTGGCGGTTTTCGCGAAGTCATATTCGGCATCAAGGGGAAAGGTGTATGGTCCGAACTGGGTTACGAGGGTGGCGGCCATCGCGTACAAAGAGTGCCTCAGACCGAATCACAGGGCAGAGTCCACACCTCGGCAGCTACTGTGGCAGTATTGCCTGAGCCCGAAGAAATAGACATTGAAATTAATCCAAGTGACGTTATCGAACACGTCAGCAGGGCCGGCGGCCCCGGCGGCCAGAGCGTAAATAAGCTAAACAGTGCCATCAAACTCGAACACGTGCCGACCGGCATCACCGTTAGTATGCGCGATGAAAAAAGCCAGCATAAAAATCGCGCCAAGGCATGGCGGATTTTGCGAAGCAGGATTTACGAACTCCACGAGAGCAAAAAAAGGGCCGAGCGTGCCTCGCAACGAAAAATTATGATAGGCTCTGGTGACAGGAGCCAGAAAATCAGAACCTATAACTATCCCCAAAACCGCGTAACCGACCATAGAATTAACTTGTCGCTTTACAGCCTGGACAAGATAATGGCCGGCGACCTGAATGAAGTTGTCGCCGCATTGAAAGAGCACGACAAGCAGCAGCGCCTACAAAGCCTTTAATCGTGGTTAGGGGTTGGTGTTTAGTGATTCGAGGCCAATAATGATAATTGTTGTTACCGGAATGGTCGGCATCGACAAGAAAAGCTACCTTGAAAAGGTGTGTCAACTGGCCCAGGACAAAGGCAAAAAGGTTCTTTTGTGCAACGTGGGCGATATGATGTACGCCGAGGCTCCCGATATTCCGCCAGGCAAAATCCTCGATATCCCAATGAAAAGGCTGAGTAATCTTCGCCGAAGTGTCTTTAAGGACATCATCGCAAAATCCAAAAAGGCTGAGAACCTTATCGTAAATACCCACGCGACTTTCCGCTGGCGGCATGGGCTGTTTCCAGCGATAGATTTCGACCAGATGCGCCAACTCGGAGCAGATAGTTATATCAACCTGATTGACGGCGTGGCTGCTTTGCACGCCAGGCTGGCAATCGAACATTCTATAAGGCACTCGCTAAAAGATTTGATTGTCTGGCGCGAAGAAGAAATTATCGGCACGGAGATGCTTTGGAAAGGCGTTGATGAAAATGCAGCTTTTTACTGCCTTGCCCGCGGCACCGAAAGTGAAACCGTCGAGACATTTTACAATCTTATTTTTGACAGTTCTAAAAAGAAAGCGTACTTGAGCTTCCCAATGACACACATTGAGAATATGAACGGTGTCAGGGAAAAAATAAATAAGTTCAGATGCTCGTTGAAGCAGTATTTCACATGCTTTGACCCTGCTGATCTGGAAGAATCTGACCTGCCTCACCATGCCGAGGAGGCGATTAAGCAGAACCAGGATTATATCCAGGTCACAGCACTTGGCCAAACGATTCGGCTGGAACTGGACCAGGTCAGACAAATCGAGCGTGACATTAACAGTCAGACATATGCCCGCGATTTTTTGCTGATTGACCAGTCGGATATGATAATAAGCTTTATCCCCACCACCGACGACGGAAGACCTGTAATATCCAGCGGAGTCGAAAGAGAGCTACAGCATGCCCACGAGGCGGCCAAAGAGGTATACGTTATCTGGCCGGCAAAACAAACTCCATCGATTTTTGTCACCCAGACGGCAACAAGGGTCTTTGATGACGTAAATAGTGCAATTGGATTCTTCAAAAAGAAAGGATGTATACACCCTTAAGGGTGGTAGATGTTCGCGAATAAAGCATAATTAGTTATTTTTAAGTTACACCCTTAAGGGTGGTAAATGTCCGCGAATAAAGCTGTATGGTTATTTTAAGTTACTTACCCGCGGCTAAACGTGAAAATTCAGTTAAGATTCAGTATAGGTACCCGCGGATAAACGGTAAAATTTAATTGAGGTGAGTATAAAAAATGACTGTTACTGATGAAAAACAATTAGCCGCCTACATTGACCATACTTTGCTCAGTGCCACCACAACCAGCGAAGATATCAAGCGACTGTGCCGTGAGGCGGTGGAGTTCGGATTTCACAGTGTTTCCGTGACCGGCCGATGGGTAGGGCTCGCTGCCGAAGAATTACACAACACAGGCGTAAAGGTTGGCGGTGTAGTCAGTCTGCCTCTGGGTTCAGATACCACCAAAGCCAAGGTTGCAAGCGCCAAGGACCTTATCTTCGCCGGCGCCGATGAGATTGATATGGTAGCGGATATCGCCGCAATAATAGAAGGCAATAGTAAATATCTGCTTGGTCAGTTGCATGCGATGCTTAGGATTTGCCACTCGATGAGGCCGAAGGTTCTGCTCAAGGTCATAATCGAATCAGCGGCACTTACCTTTGACCAGAAGCTATTTGCCTGCCGGGTTGTCGAAAAAGCCGGTGCCGATTTCATAAAGACAAGTACCGGCATGAACCCGGCTGGTGGTGCAGCAGTTGAGGATGTAAAACTGATGAAAGAGATGGCCCCGAACTGTAAAGTGAAAGCCGCTGGTGGAATCAGAACATACACCCAGGCCATGGAAATGATTGAGGCAGGGGCCGAAAGAATTGGCACTTCCTCGGGCGTACAGATTATAAAAGAATTCAAGGCAGGGTAGCTGCAATGACGGTAGCGACAGTTTCTGCAAAAAACAGATGCCTTTACTGTAAACTGCACACAAGGGAAGTTCGCGCGCCGATAAAGTTAGCCGCTTTAAGCCAGATTTTTGCCCGGCTGAGATTGCCTGTCATTCTCGGCGGCAATTCCGCAAAGACCGATACAAACAGATTCAGTTACTGGGCAGCTGTTCCCAAAGAAGTTTTTGAATTCAAGGCTGGTCAAAATAATCCCTTTGAAAAACTGCAACAGGCTTTGGGCAAATACAAGCTTGAAGAAAATTCCACCAACAGTTTACCAAAGGGGATGTTTTGCGGTGGCTGGGCCGGATTCTTCGGCTATGAACTGGGCAGATTCATTGAGCGTGTGCCGGAAACGACTATCGATGACCTAAAGATGCCGCTGGTTCGATTGTGTTTCTATGATAAACTGATATGCTACGACCATATCGAGGACAGCTACCGGCTGATTGCTTTGGAACTGCCTGATGACACTGCCGGTCCTGCGGAAAAACTGGCTGCTCTTGAGAAGTTACTTGAGGAGTCAAAAAAAATATCGGTATCGAAGCCGGTCCCTGCCGACCTTGACAATATTGACTTTTCACAAATCGGCTGCAATATGGACAGGGACTACTACTTTGACGCCGTTAAAAAGATAAAACGATATATCTACGATGGGCACGTTTACCAGGTCAACTTCTCCCAGCGGTTCGAATGTGATTACGACGCCGGCCCCATTGAACTTTACCATTGGCAAAACCATTATAACCCAAGCGGCTACGCGGCGTATATCGGCAGCGACGATTTCACTATCATAAGCGCCTCGCCGGAAATGTTTATCACAATCACCGATGGCGTTATCAGCACAAAACCAATCAAAGGTACTCGTCGGCGAATCAGTGAAACTTCTCAGGCCGGTTTGCAGGCAAAAAAGATAAACGAAAGAAATCTCGGCGAATTGCTCGGCAGTGAAAAAGAAAAAGCAGAACTGAATATGATAATCGACCTGGAGCGCAACGACCTCGGCAGAATCTGCGAATACGGGACAATCAAGGTGGTACAAAAGCGAACAGTAGAGAGCTATCCGACGGTTTTTCACGCCGCCGCTACTGTGGCCGGCCGGCTTTGCGGTGAAATATCATTCTGTGATATTCTAAGAGCGATGTTTCCGGGAGGCTCTATTACTGGTGCCCCGAAAATCAGCTCTATGAAAATCATCGACGAAACCGAACCAACAGCCAGAGGCGTCTATACAGGCAGTATCGGCTTCATTGGCCTTGACGGCAGTGTGTGCTTGAATATTGTTATACGAACAATTATTATCAAAGACAGAAAGGCCTTCGCACAGACCGGCGGCGGAATAGTCGCGGATTCGGACCCAAAGGCCGAATGGGCCGAAACGATTACTAAAGCACGAGCATTATTGGCTGGAATAAATAGCGTGAATCATAATACGCAATACGCAGGACGCGATACGAAATACGACAATGAAAAAAGTTTTCTTAAATGACAAGCTGATTGATGTTGGCAAGGGCTGTATAGCCGTCAATGACGTTGGTTTTTTGTATGGCGCGGGCTTGTTTGAGACGATGCGAAGTTATAACGGCGTGGTCTTTGCGCTGGCCGACCATCTGGACAGGCTTTTTTTTAGTGCCAAAGCGCTGTCGATAAACAACACTTATGACAAGAAGTTCATTACCGAAGCTATCTATCAAACACTGGCGGCAAACAAATTGATCGATGCGCGTCTGCGTCTGACGCTTACCTCGGGCTCGATGTCTCCGTCACAGGAATTGCCAAAACCTACCTTGCTTATCACAGCTACTCAACTTCAGCCGTACCCGGACCAGTATTACAAAAAAGGTGTCCTTGTGGTGCTTTGCCCGTATAAACAAAATCCCAACGACCCGACCTGCGGGCACAAAACGACAAGCTATTATTCACGTATGATGGGGCTCAAATCCGCACATCAAAAAAGAGCAGCCGAGGCCCTTTGGTTTACTGTGGACAATCGTCTCGCTGAAGGCTGTATTAGCAATGTGTTTCTGGTAAAGGATTCTGTCCTTTATACCCCGCCGCTTGAAACGCCGGTACTTGCAGGTGTCGCCAGAAAAACGGTCTGCGAAATTGCTATAAAAAATTCGGTAAAACTTGTTGAAAAAGACCTCTGCATAGCCGACGTTCTCGAGGCCGACGAGATTTTCCTGACAAACGTGATTATGCAGATTCTGCCGGTAATTGCGGTAGAGAAACATACTGTCGGTGACGGCAAGGTCGGGCAGGTGACCAAAAAATTGCAGAAATATTTCAAGGAAGCTATAGAATCTATGTGTGGGCAGAACAAATGAAGATAAAAGATATTGCAGAACAAATCGAAAAGATTGTGCCGCTTAAATTAGCCCAGGATTGGGACAACGTGGGGCTGCTTATAGGCGACCGGCGGCGAAATGTGAAAAACATTCTGCTGACTATCGATGTTACCAAAGATGTGGTCGCTGAGGCAAAGATACTGAAAACAGATTTGATTGTAAGTTATCATCCTGTTATCTGGGACGGCCTGAAAAGAATTACCGCCAATGGCTCGGCAGAAGTTACTTACTCACTAATCAAGGCGGGCATTTCGGTATTTTCAATTCACACTGCGCTGGATGTCGTTGCCGGCGGTGTCAATGACGGCCTTGCCGAAATTGTTGGTATCTGTGATGCTGAGCCTATCGGCGATTACGTTGAAAGCCCGGCAGGTGACAATTACAAACTCGTGGTTTTTGTACCGGTCAAATCGGCGGCTAAAGTAGCGAACGCGGTCTTTGCCGCAGGTGCGGGGGCCATGGGCAACTACAGCCATTGCGGCTTTCAATCACAGGGCCAAGGCAGTTTCCTGCCTTTGGAAGGCGCAGTCCCTGCCATAGGAAAAAAGGGCAAGCTGGAAAAAGTGCCTGAGATGCGATTCGAAACTATTGTATCGGCGGACAAGCTGCAAGCCGTAGTAGAAGCAATGAAAAAGGCTCATCCCTACGAGACGCCGGCCTTCGATTGTTTTAAGCTTTGGCCAACCGAAGGCAGGTTCGGCCTGGGCAGAATCGGGGTGCTGAAAAAGCCGGCGCGCATAAAGACCATAATCGAGAGAATAAAAAAAACCACCGGCGCCAAGGCCGTCGGTATTGTTGGCGATGAAAAAAAATTGGTCAAAAAAGCGGCGGTTTGTGCCGGCTCGTGTGGAAAAATTATCAACTTGGTCATTGCCGCAAAGGCCGATTTGTACCTGACGGGTGAATTGAAACATCATCAAGCCCTGGCTGCTGCCGAGGCGGGACTTACGTGTATCTGCCTTAGTCACACCGTCTCCGAACGGTTTATACTAAAAAAATTCGCCAAACAGTTGCAAAAACAAATCAAAGAGGTGACAATACGGATAAGTAGAAAAGACACGGACCCCTTTAGGTGGAAAAATCTATGACAGAGCAAAACGAAGAACAGCAAACAAACGAGCAGCAAATAGGACCGGAAACCGAACAGCCCCTACAGAGTGATGACTTTGAGCCGACGATTGAATCGGTTACCGAAGCGGTTCTCTTTGCCAGCGATGAGCCTTTGCGCCCCGAGCGTCTTGCTGATATCGTAGGTACCAGTGTAAAGCAACTGCGCCAATACATTGAAGAACTCAACAGCAGATACAAATCTAATAACAACGCCTTCAGGATTGAACAAATCGCAGGCGGTTATCAAATGCTGACGCTAAGCAGCTATAATCACTGGCTGAGCAAACTCCTTCGAGCCCGAAGTGACGGCAAGCTTAGCGGTGCAGCTTTGGAGACGCTTGCGATAATCGCCTATAAACAGCCGGTTATTCGAGCAGACGTTGAAGCCATCAGGGGTGTTGCCGCCGGCGATATGATACGCAACCTGATGTACAAGAGACTGGTCAAAATTGTCGGCAGAGCTGAAGTATTGGGCAGACCAATGCTGTACGGAACCACAAGAAAATTTTTACAAATCTTCGGCCTGAACTCGCTAAAGGACCTGCCTAAAGTTGAAGAACTTAAAAAGCCACCTTCCTGAAAACGTATTGGTTACAAATATTTTTTGTAAATTTCAGGTCTTCGGTATCCCCAGCCCATCCATCTCAACGGAATGTCGCGGAGCTTTTTCCTGACCACCCCGACCGGTATATCTATTACCTGCACTTCCGGGTCGGTGCTGCATTGATACAAAAGCTCTCCTTTGGGACCGACCACAAAGCTTCGGCCGTTAAACCTGCCCTGGAGGTTAACCAGCGCAATGAAAAGCTCGTTCTCGGCGGCCCTGCAGCGAGTGACAGTATCGTTGTTCATTATATTTACGTATTTGGTCATGTCAGAGACCGGGCAGGCATTGAGACAAAGTATTATTTCAGCCCCCAAAGCCCGCAGACACCGGGCCGATTCGGAAACTTCCCTGTCGAAACATATCATAACCCCAACTTTAAATGTGCGGCTTGCCGCTTCTATACCGAACGTGAAGAACCTGTCCCCGGGCGTAAAAAATCCTTCATAGTCAAACCTCTCGAATCTTCTGCAGTGCACCTTTCGATATACGTCAATAATTTTTCCTTCTCTGGAAATGACAGCAACGGAGTTGTAAAGCTTTTTGTGGTCGCCTCGTTCTATAAAGCCAATCAGTACATAGATTCCCAGTTGCCTGGCCTTTTGACAAACCAGTTGCAGGTTTTTTCCATCGAGTCTTTCTGAGATTTCCCAGAGTCTTTTCTCGGCGCCTGGGGACTTGTTATTGCCATAGCCGTGAAGCACACATTCCGGAGTGACGGCGACTTCGGCACCTTTGGCGGCAGCGGCTTCTATCGCGACCAGGGTACGTTTGAGATTATCCTCAATGGCCCATTCTTCGGTATGAATCTGGCAAAGCCCGACCTTGAGGCTGTCGTACTCGCCGCCGTAAATGTTGACGGGTTTTTCAGGTCGAAAAGCGGCTTGTGCCTGCCTGGTTTGGCTGGTGCCGGCGGCAAAAGCGGCGATGCCAAGGCCGGTCGCCTTCATAAAATTACGTCTGTTAAATGAATTGGCCATAACGATTTCCTTTCAAATTGCTTTCAAGGGCTGGTGCCCAGGGCCTGTTTTAATATCTCAATTAAAGCCGATGCGGACTTTCGGTTTCTTTCAATGCAACGATAGGGGTAGTTTTTATTGTTCAAGTCGAGATTGTAAATCATAAGATACTCGTTGTAAAGACCGGCCCCCGCGACAATCTGACCGCTGGGGTTGATAAGGTGGCTGTCACCGTAACCGTATCCGTGATACGGCAGGCCTTTTACGTTATGTCCCTGGATTACGTTGTTGGCGCGAAGAAAATATATACTGTTTTCGACAGCTCGTGCGATGTGGTCGTTTCTAACCAGTTGATAATGTTTTACCGGGTCGCGTACGTAATTGGAATGAGGCGCAAAAACAATCCGGGCGCCTTTTAAGGCAAGGATCCTGCATGGCTCTATATAACCGCCGTCGGCACAAATTACAATGCCGAATTTTACGCCGTTCTTTTCAAAGACGGGAAATTCCCTGCCCGGCGTAAAATAATCAATAACAGGAAAAGCCTTGCTGTAGGTTCCAAGTATTTTGCCTTTTTCAATGACTGCGACAGTGTTATATAACTTCTCGCCTCTTAATTCGTTAAATCCAACCATGAATAATATTTCAAAGCCGGCCGTTTCGGCCAAAAGCTTTTTTATCCGCTGTGAATCCATTGCAAAACAATTAGCCCGCGCATCTTTTTCGCTCGCAAAGTAACCCGTCAGGAAAGATTCCGGAAAAGAGACGATGTCTAATTTTGCTTCGCGGGCCAGCTTCAATCCGTGGATAACGGTTTTTAAGTTTTCTTCAAAATTCCCGGGTTGGCATACACACTGATAGTGTCCAATTCTGAGTTTTCCCGAAGTTTGTTCGGTTTTTATGGCCTGTTCCTGCGGTTTGAGAGCTGGTCTTGTAGAGGCTTTGGCGGTATCATAATCGTTCTTTGAGGCGCATCCAAAGCAGCTTGAGATTGCAATTAGCAGCGCAGCGACTAAATAAATCCTTATTTTACTGTTATTCACCTTGCAAAGAGGGTTAAGCCTTTTTTGGTAGTTTTTATGCTTGTCCGGATACGTGCCTGTCAGAAAAGCTTTTCTTGTCATTTCTACTTCCCTAAGATGTTCTGGTTTTCTTTTGTGCCCTTTCTCTTATGCCGCGAAAGCGGTTTTGCCGCAGCATATGGCCCGGTCGGACTTTGCTAAGTTGTTATCAGTTACTATCTTACAAATCGGCAGGATAATTTCAACAACAAACAATTTCAATTTGAGATGCTCGTTCCCGAATCAAAGATAAGATATGGTCCCCGCTCGTAAGTGTCGGCCCCTAAATAATGACGCTGCCACGACTTAAACTCAAAATGTGTTTTTCAGAGATTCCAGGGGTATTATTTTCACCGGCCTCTTTTCCCTTTACAAAATCCTCTGGTATTGTAAAATTAAATTACTGGAACTATCCCGTGTATTAGCAGATTGAAACACTAAAATGGCTTGCAAAGTAATTATTGATACTGAGCGGTGCAAAGGCTGTGGTCTTTGTGTGCCGGCCTGTCCGAAAAACTGTATCACTATCTCCAAACAATCCAACAAAAACGGCTACTTTCCTGCGCAGGCAAGCGGTGATGATTGTACCGGCTGTGTTTTGTGTGCAATTGTTTGCCCCGAGACAGTAATCGATGTGTATCGTGATAGTAGTAGTAATATAGTAGCTATCAAACCTGACAAGAAAAACAGCAAGAGCGTTACCAGGAAAAAAGCGTGAACGAAAGGATTCTAACCAGTGGCAATGAAGCCCTCGCCGAAGCTGCTATTATTGCCGGCGTCGATGCGTATTTCGGCTATCCGATTACACCACAAAACGAAATCCCCGTATATATGTCCAGACGAATGCCCGAAGAAGGCAGGGTCTTTATCCAGAGTGAAAGCGAACTGGCGGCCATAAATATGGTCTTCGGTGCATCAGCCACCGGCAAAAGGGCGATGACATCCTCTTCCAGTCCCGGTGTCAGTCTGATGCAGGAAGGAATTAGTTATCTTGCAGGCGCCAGGCTTCCGGCGGTAATTGTCAATATAATGCGGGGCGGACCGGGCCTGGGCAATATTGCTCCGTCACAGAGTGACTATTTCCAGGCCACACGCGGTGGCGGACACGGCGATTACAGAACTATCACGCTGGCACCAGCAACTGTGCAGGAAATGGCCGACTTTATGCCACTGGCCTTCGACCTTGCTGACCAGTACCGAACTCCTGTTATCATACTGGCTGACGGTGCCTTGGGGCAGATGATGGAACCGGTGGTGCTGGAGAAAAAACCCCGGCGAAAATTGCCTGCCAAAGACTGGGCACTTACCGGGAAAAAAGGCAGAGAACAAAGAATAGTCAGGTCCCTGTGGCTTGGCAAGGGTGTACTGGAGGAA
>SDBT01005670.1_pt1 | contig 20879 bp, 14 predicted proteins | sample 2277101 | NCBI WGS metagenome assembly SDBT01 (sample SAMN10404973, study PRJNA504765) | marine sediment metagenome | isolation source: marine sediment core GS10_PC15, 103 cmbsf | place: Arctic Ocean: Southern Knipovich Ridge | collected 2010
AATGAAACCTTAAAACATCGTAAATTTATTAATATGATAACAAATAATCATCAAACAACAATACCAAATGTCTCTCTTAATATCTAATCAATTTAGTCCAACTTCCTTCGACGACACACACTATCCACTACCCCCGATAAAGAAAAAAATTATCTATTTAGATCAATTGGTTATTAGTAATTTAATGAAAGCTATACATCCAACAATATTGGGCGATAGGAAATACAAGATAGATCCATATTGGTTTTCATTATTTGAGAGACTCCACTCTTTGGTAAAAATCCAACTGATAATTTGTCCAGACTCACAACTTCATACTGATGAATCAATATTAACAAGTTTTAATGATGAATTAAAATCTATGTATGAACAACTAAGCTCCGGCGTATCATTTAATGATCCAGACAATATTATGATCTATCAGATAATTGATTACGCAAATCATTGGATTACGAATAATAATCAATATAAACCATCTTTTGAGAGATCAAGCGTCGTAGTTGGAAATATTGATGAATGGAACAGTAAACTTTTAGTTACTATTAATAGCAATACTCTGCTTCAAACTATTGATGACCAACGTCAATATCTTAAATCTTCATTCAATAATATAGCACAGTTATTTAAACACTGGCAAAAAGAGACTGATAAAGATTTTAATTATTGGTATAGGGAAGAAGTAACGTCATTTGGAATAAATATAGTTAAATCATACACTCGTTATTTATCACGTCTAAGTAGTATTCAAAAAGGGGAAACTGAATATACTTTTAATGATGTATTTCCACCTAACTCTGCTTTGATTTTCCATCAATTAAAGCAAACCTTTCGAAAATACATTAATGAAAAAGACTTAGTAGACAAAAAAATAATTGAATTTCTCTTCAATGCGGATCATAGCCAAATTCCTGTAAATAAAATTGCATCACTACTTTGGGCATCGGTTGCACGGAAGGCATCAGCAGGTCAAAAAAGGTTACCTAATAGGGGCATGGCCATTGATATTGATGCAATTTCCACTTTTATGCCCTACTGTGATGCAATGTTTGTTGATAAAGAATGCCACACCTTCCTAACCGAGGAACCGCTTAATAGTGAATTAAATTATAATACTAAAATCTTTTCTGTAAATAATAAAGTGGAATTTTGCGAGTATCTCGATTCTATTCGAAAAAATACATCCAAAGAACATTTTAAAATCGTTAATGATGTATATGGAACTGATTGGGATAAATCCTTTGTTGAGATGTATAATATTAAAAATAATCATTAATTACTTCTAACTTAAGATATATCCATAATATGGTATTATTTGACTATATTTAAATAATAAACTTCGAGGTAAACAAATGTGGCATCTAATCTCAAATAATTCAGAATTGTATCTGTTTAGTGCATTAATACAAGCAAATGCAGCAGTTGTTGCATTAGTTGGCATTTTTGTTATTTATAAACTTCAAGCTTACCAATATGAAATTCAGACAATAAAATTTTTTTTATCTGAGGCTATTAGACAAGTCGGTAGTAATAGAAAAATATTAGATACAAGATTAAAGTTTGAAGATATGTCAAATAAAGATAGAGATGAAAGAATCAAGGAATTTGGGAATAGCTTGATAACAGATTATTTCATTGAATGGAATAATAAGTTAAATATTATGACAACTGTTCGAAAAAAAATTATAGCACCAACAATTCTATTAATTATTCTAATAATGTCTAATGTAATATTTTTAGGTTATCCATCAATAATAAACCAATTCGGCAAAATTATAATTTTTATTGATGTAGTGTTTCAAGCAATAGTAATTGCAGTAATAGTGTATCAGATCATCAGTATTATTCAAATGAAATGAAATTTCGGATTACACTAATGTCCATATAAACCATATCCATAATATGGTATTATTTGACTTTGTTTGACCTTATTTGACTTAGTGGTTATAAATAAGTAGTTATGTATAAAAATAAAATCCTTCTCAATAAAATGTGATTACCGAGAAGGATTTCAGTGTCGGGGTGAGAGGATTTGAACCTCCGACCCCCTGCTCCCAAAGCAGGTGCGTTAAATAAAATCTCAATTAAAAACGTATGCATACAAAACGTATGCATAATGTGGTATTATTTGACTTTATTTGACATCATTTGATAAGTATTATAGATTAGAATAAACGATATTAAAAATGAAATTCCCCTCTAAGTTTTAGTATTTCAGAGGGGAAATTGAGTGTGACTCCGGAGCGACTCGAACGCTCGGCCAATGGCTTAAAAGGCCACTGTTTTCAGAGGAGAAATTATTTTTATACTCCATATATACACTATTAATATTGAAAATATTAATAATTTTATTAAAAATAATTTATGTCCTACTTATAAATTTATGCGGACACTGGCAGTTTCTGTGGAAGCATCAAATGTTAATCAGGCATCAATATGACTGATATCAATTGGAACCGTATTCAAATCATCGACAGTTTTAGCGGGGGGGGGTTAATTCGAAATTATTCATTTGAGTTTATAGGTATTATTTTAAGGGTTTCCTGAACAAGATACTCATGTATCCAGCTTTTGGCTTGATATGTATTTACAGTAGCATCAGGACATTTTTTAGATGGTTGCCAGCGTTCTCTTTTTTTGTTGTTTTTGATATATTCTACTAATCTCCAGGAAAAACATTCTCCATAATTTTGTACTGCATCTTTGAAATCGGGCAGCCTAAATCGTTGAAGATTTCTACTAACTCCTTGAACTTCGTACGGTTTTCGCTCCAATTCTTGCAAATAAGATCCTTCAAAATATACAAATCCATTTTCAATCGGCATTTCACCTTCGCCGGTATATCCTATGATGTTCCATGGATGTGGGGGGTTATCCTGTTCCGGTTTTGTGAGAAAAAGTGCAAAACTCTGCTTAGTGGCATAAGGCAATGGTCTGGGTTCATCAAACTTGGAATGAATGAATTTTCTAACAATTAATAAATCCGAAGAGTACTTATTTAAAAGAAATTCATCTACATGAAATTTAAAAGTGCTATCACCAATCTCCGTCACCTTACCAATAACAACAAGGTCTGCCATTCCGATTAGCAGAGGTAATGGAATAAGTATATAATCCATAACTAATTTTGTTTTTTTGTTATTTTCATTATTTACTTGAGCTATTTTTTTTGATTCTTGTTTATCGCTAACGCGTCTATTCCTCTCTATATCGGAAAAGCATGAAAATAAGAAGGAAATACTTATCAAGGTAACTCCTAAAAAAGCGGAATTTTTTTCCCTAATCATAGAATTTAATTTTAACAAATTGATTGAATTTTACTATTCCCTAAGTCTCATAAGGAGATTTAGGGAATAGTTTCATACCAATGGGTTGTATAAAGTCAATCGGTTTTTCTTTTTCTTTGGTATAAGAATAAAATTATAAGTATCAAAATAATCCAAATCAGATAGACCCACCAAGGAATTCCAGCGCGCTGTCCGGGCTCCACTTCATCCGGCACGCCATTTCCATTCTCATCTACTGAAGTACCCTCCCTAATATCAATAAGATCGTCCACTCCATTCTCATTGAAATCAGGAACGATGCCTGTAAATTGATAAAACACTTTGCTTTCAAGCGGACCGTTGACGAAAGCGCCTATTTCCTGGTCATAGTATCGGGCATTCGGATCAACTACTGTAGCAGTAACATAAACCGTTGTTGAAGGGAATAAACTCAAAGAAGTGCCATGAGGGCAATAGATTACTTCGCCTATCAAATCATCTTTTGAGCCATTATTAACACCAGGTTGGCAATCGGTTGAATCATAAGTTATATCAACAAATCGTTCATCACTTAATTTGGCAAGGCGGAAATTCTTAGTATCCTTTAATTCAAAATTAGTTCTTGGATTGCAATTTCCATGAGCAAAAATTGGCATACCACGAACGTCTCTTAGGGATTCACCCGCAACCATAGAATTAATACTTGCTAATCGAGGTAGATATTGAATATTCATATCGCGAATAATCATATCTCCTGCACCTGGATCGGGATTAAACATTGTCATGATGAAGTCACCACTAACAAGATCTGCCGCCCCTCTATCAAAGTCGACCATTCTGGGATGTAAGGCCAGATCTGTACCGCCGCTATTTTTCAATTTTGTATCATAAACAATAACCAAATCCGGTTCATTAAAACCTGCTCCAATATGAAATTCTGCCCCGCCCGGCACTACGCCATCAACACCACCTGTCCAGCTTTTGTCTGTGCTAAAATCTAAAATAAATTTATCGTAGGTAGTTTCTTGAAATGTTTCAGTACTGCCTGAGCCAGTTAATTTAGTTATTGTAGGGTCACGCCAGGGGCTTCTTGAACCATTCCACCAATGGCTAAGAGTTAAAGTAGTTGCATTGCTTAAAAGTGTAATTTGAAGAGAATGAGCATCATCAGCATTTGGGTTCATGAGATCCCAATTATAGACCGTCATAATATTCAAGCCAACATTATAGGCAAGTATTTCATAGCTATTATCACTAAAATGTCTTCTGGTTGCCCTTTGTTCTCCGGTCAAACCCGTACTCCCTGTAGCAAGGATATGGTTATTCTGAGCATCTTCACCCGTTCTCGGAGCAGAATTGCCATGAGCGACACCGTAATTATGACCAGCTTCATGAGAAACTGTGCTTCCTATGACTGTTGCCCATCGCTCCAGGGTGGAATTTGTACCACCCAATACCCCAGGCTCTACTGTACCGCTGGGTCCATAAGCGTCATCGAATGTTCCTGCCCAAACTCTTGTGAAGTCTTGTGCATCGGCATCTCCTGTATTTGAACCAAGTGAAGATATGCCGGCAAGTGTGCCATTTGCATCCGAGCCAATGCCCACAATCTGCCAACGTGCTATCCCGGTTGTAGAAGGAGCAGTGGTGTTTTGATTCACTTCAACATTAAATTCACAATAGTCTTCCGTGACAAGTTCAAAAATACGATCTCTCAGTTGAGCTGTTGTACCTATACCCGCATCCAGGTCCGCCACATCAAATGCAGGCAAGGGTGCAGTAACTACACCGGAAATTGGAGACTCAAAAGAAGCGTCCGATGAAGTAGGAAAATAGAGGTAAAGTTTATTGCCTCTTGTTGAAGTGGTTGCTCCATGTGAGCAATCCTGGCTGAAAAGATCTTGCAAGGGTGTTAATGTAATTGCAAGAATGGCGAAAATAATTTTAATTCTCATAATAAACTCTCCTTTCAATTGTTATAAAGTTAGGTTTGTTTTGATCCTAATAATTTCATGGTGTATCTGCTCCATATTCCATTTTCAATAACTTGGGAATGTTGTTTTGGGCAAGTGTGACGATGTAAAGATTGTCGTATTCATCATGAGGGATGTCAGATAATGTGGGCAAGATACCCAATAGATTTATGGTTTCCGGAACAGTATTGCTATGACCTACCACCAATATCACTTTCCCTTTATGGGAGGATTTGATATCACTTGCCAGTAAAGGTAAATTGCCCGTATCATAGGTACTAATACTGATCGCAAGTTGTGTAGCCAAAGGAATTGCTGTTTGCTGTGTACGGTTTGCAGTTGAAGTATAAATGACCGAGATATTGGTTTCATCCAAAATTCGGGCTAACTCCTGTGCCCGAGCTGTTCCTGCTGAATTAAGTACATCTACATTGCCGGTCCGGTCGGCATGGCGCACAAGGATCACTGTAGTGATTGGTGATTTGAAATAACAACAAAATATGTAAAAACAAATACAAATAATTATTAAAACAGGAACGAGATACTTGACGTAATCATTTATTTTTTTCATTTTCTATTTATTTATTAAATTTACATACAATCCTGGATATTGTAAATACTGGGAATCCAGTATTTTTACTGTTTATTAAAACATTAATTGTTATAAATCCGAAAAAGAAATAGCGTACGCTATTTTGTAAAAAATAATGCATTGGCAAATGTGTAACTTCTACCTCTGGCTTGACAGGCCACTGTTTTCAGAGGAGAAATTATTTTTATACTCCATATATACTCTATTTGTATTTAGGAATTCGTGAGAATTTTACTCACCACAACCTAATACACCTATTCCAAGTAAATCGAAATTTTAAAAACCGTTGAAAAAATGAATTGTATCTATAGAATGTGTATCCCTTACGATTGAGTTCAGCCGCCGAGCGATAGCGAGGTCGGCTGCAGCAATTTGTTAGGAAGAAAACTTTATAAACATTCTAAGTTTTGCCTTCAGAAAGCCTTATGCGATTCCACTGACCATAGGTGTATTTGCTAATCCAGGGAGTTTTTGTAATAATTTAAAATACCCATGTGTTAACTTTATCAAATCATCAACAACCGCAGTCATCATCCATTTCAATATCAACGATGATGTTTTTGACTCTGGCTTTCTTAACTTTTTGATTCCTGATTTTAAGACAATTTAAAAGATCCTGGGCTTCTTTCTTACATTTAGGTTTACGGTAGTCACCGGATTTACTGATTTTAGGATCAATGCGATAAGTCATACCACCGACGAGAATACCATCAGCAAATGCTGATATCATTATATCGTGATCTTTTATTCCTTCGATTTCTTCTTTGGTAAAATCATTTCCGGGAATCAGGTTTGGAAACACTTCTATTTGTTCGCCTGATTTTAATTTAAATCTATTTCCGGATAGTCCTTTTAAGTCCAGTCTCCACCCTTTTCTAACCAGGAGTTTGGGTATTTTGACATCAAGTTTCATAATAGCAGCTTTGACATTTGGATTCGCTACCCAGAAACTTATTCCATTCAATTCACTTAAAAGAGCTTCTCCACCACCGCCACCCGGAACAGGTTGTACATTCCGCTGACCAACATTGTTGTCGTTGGGAACCAGACGCCAGGCAGCAATAGTTTCACCGGCTGTGAAGTTGTCAACATTGCTTGGGTCTTCTGCGGTTGATACGATCATCATCATACAGTCATGTCCATAGGCATTGATAATCGGTGTCCATTCAAAGGGACCGACAATCTTTTCTTCGGAGTTATTTCCGTTGAGTGTCGGTTCTGTTAATTGAGCTGTTGTAAAGGGCTGAAGATCGTTAGGCCAGCTGATCCCGGCCATAGGTTTACTATGATATCCTTTCACCACTACATTAGTAGCCTGCTGAATACCCCTGTTTTTAATCTTTACATAGGCGTAGTTTGTTTGATCGAGGATTGGCTGCTGGTGGGAATCTATACCATCCGGACTGTTTCGATTCCAGATAGTTGTAGTGTTCCAACTTGAACTTACGTATTCATACTCACCTTGACGGCCGTCATCAATATACACATCCACATCAGGAGCATTACCTGCAGAGGTATTCGTTCCATAGGTGCCATCACCCCGAACAAGCAATGGTGATTGATATTCCCCCTGTTTCTCGAATGACCATCTGATAACTTTGTTATAAGCCCCACCGAAAAAACCTTCTGAAGTCCAGTTAAGAAGATCTACTGTCATAAGTTCCTGAGCAAACTCGCGAGCATAATCCGGGTTGGTTGCCGCAGTAAGGTTTTGAATTGCCCGGAAAATAAGATATAACATCATTCTCGATGCAAATTTCTTTCGATTGTAATTCGTCGAGTCGCCACCAATAGATTGGTAGATTCTGAATAATGATGTTGCTAATATCTCCTCAGATCCGTAATTGGCGTCATCACGAGAGCCCCCCCATGCCCATCCTGCGCTTATATCACGATCAAATCGACGTCTCAGCGTTCCATGCCACGGTACATATTCAAAACGAAGATCTCCGGGGGCTTTTGAGTCGGGATCGTAAAATATTCCGGATACGCCGTCACCTGCACTATGTGAAAAATCAAAATTTGGCCCACCTACAAAATCATAGAGAACACCATGTCCACCTAATTCATGCCAATGAACCCGAGGATCGCAAGCCCGACCTAATGGATCTCCATCGGTATTGTCCATGAGTCCATAACAGGTGTGAAGGATTCCATCAGTACCATTTCCGACACAATGAGCATTGCTGACTCCACCAAAACCCCTATGATCAACATCTATGGGGAAATCTGTATTGGCAAAGTAACTCGAAATTGAAAAACCCAGACTTTCAATCACTTCAAAAAATCGGTTTACATGAAAATAGGCACTCACAGCAGCGAAGTCATTTGTTCGGACTTCATAATAAAAATTGGTACCTGTCGGTTCTGTTGGAGGATCTATTGTGGGTAAGTGGCGGTTGGTCAATTTAGCATAAGTTCCTTCTAAGGATTGTACACCACCAACTGAAGAATCCAGATTATTAAGAACCTCATCATCACGTAAAGGATTCAATACAGAATTAGGTTGATCAGCAGTTTTGGTGTTATCACCTGTGGCAGAAATAGGATCAAGTAAGAAAGCATAGCCGTTTACAGCATCAGCAAGAGCCCGCAGATAAAGAATAGAGCCAGTTTCTAGCTCAACTAACATCCGCCAATTAAGCTCACCGAGTATTTTCGTTGCATAAGTAAATGTAATTTCACCTACGACATAGTACTGTCCGTGTTTTATTTTCTTATCAACAGGAGGAAGCGGCAATACGAGTTCTTTTCCGGAAGCCACTTCTTGTATTACATCAATATTAGTATGTTTTTGCGGGAAACGATTGTTCTTATCATACTTATAAACATAAAACCTTCCCCTGATCAATCGGGCATGATCCTTACGTGTTGCCTCGGCATTTTTCTTAGTGCTGGGTTTCCCGAGTACTTTTCGGATTAAATCTGTATGATCAGTAGGCGGTTTTACTTCACCTTCACCATGAGTGTTACGCTGTGTCTTGATGATGTTATAGGCTTGGGTGAATATCTTTTTATATTGATCAATTGTAGTTTTTGACGGCAGTTTAGCCTTAATGTTTTCCTGACTGGTGTTTACGGAGCTGATAACCCGAAACGGCGCATGTTTCATGGTTACTTTTAATCCTGCCTGCCAGACCGGGATATTGAGATATGTCTGATAGAACCCATAGGTTGTGGAATCAAATGCCTGCCTTTCAACGGACAAACGGTACTCTATACCTTGTTTGATAGGATTAAAATAGGAAACCTTTTCGTTCATTTTATTGAGTTGTTCGTTAGGTATTTTGAAATGTTCCGACATCATTTCAAAATAATTGGTTGCCACTGGAAGAGGGTTTTCTAGATCTGACAACCAATATTCCTGTGTGTGTCTTATTGATCTCACAATCTTTTTATCATCAATAGTTAGATGAGCTTTTAATTTTTCGTTAAATAGTTCTTTCATTTTTAACTCCTTCCTTAAAATTTTGGATTTTTCTTAAGTTATTTAATTTTTCTCTTTGAGCCCCTTGTTTTATTGGTTTTTTGTCTTCGTTCGCCTGGTTTTCTTAGCTGTTTTTTTAATACTGGCAGATTTCACTGGCTTTGTAATTGTTCTAACCTTATGGGCTTTAACATATATTTGAACAGCTATTCCGCCGACAATACTATCCTGCTCGTCTCTTTGAATAAGATCGATTCCAAGTATTTGTCCAGGTTTCGTATCTTTTGGAACCGTAAATTTCAGTCTGGTCTTAACTATTTGCCTTTCCTGAAGAAAAATCTTAATACCACTAGCCTTCCCCGGCTCGAAGATAATCTCAGTACCTTTCTTCTTATTCTCATCAACTTTCGCTGGTACAAATGAGACAGAAGCAGGAATTTTCGGACTGATTTTATTTACAATATTATTTTCCAGAGTGAAAAATGACCCTTGCTGTAATTCCAATGTTATTCGACTTGCTTCCGAATCAGTACCTTCAAGACTAATACGGGCATTGTCAAGAAAACGAATACCAATACTTTTTACCGGATTGACAACAGGTTTATCAAGAATAAAATCCGCCCCGTTATTTATCAGTTTTTTAAGTATTTTTGGATTTTTCCCAAAAAGACTCACAGGTAGTTTCAATCCGTTCTTTGTACGATGAAGCTCTATAGTATAGATTTTTTTTCTCTTGTTATAATGACTTCCTAAAACCACGTCCATTTCCCATGATTCTCCTGGTAGAAGATCGACAATCGTCAGATTCTTCTGAGCCAGATTATTGTGTTCCCAGACATGAACTCCGGTCGTGGTAGGATCATTTTGAACCCAGGTATAAGCCAGCCAGCAAGCATGTATCCCGATAGGTGGTATATCTTCAGCTTTCCATTTCGTCCTAACTATTGATGAGCTATCAGAATCTATATTGATTCCGATCGCTTGCGCGATAAATGGGGAGTAGTCGTTGGGGTATATAAAGTTAGTCCCAGCCCATTCATGCACTATATATTGTACGGCATAAAACCGGGCCATCCCTTCTCCTCGATTGTGAATACGGGTATAGAACCAGTTGTCCTGTCCGTACTCCGGATTTTGATGAGTTAACTGTTCATCCTGATTATTGCGAATCCATAAATCGGGTGAATCCCACCATCGGGAACCGCTGTAGAGATCATCTCCCGGATCTGATTGAGCATCGCGAATGTAAATATCAACCGGAAGATGCAGGAAAATATCAAGCAATTCGGATAATTCTTCAATGCATTCTCCGGATTGTTGGGTGCATGATGACTGGTATGGTTTGTGAATGGCGCGCCACCCTAAATTTCGGGCAGCGTTTATGTGGTTCAGGTTTTCGGTTATAAAAATTGTTTTATCACTTGCAACTATATGACCCGCTTTTGAAACAGCAGTGTTAAATATCTGCGCATCAGGCTTATATATCGGCGGATCAAATTCCGATGAAATAGTAATAACATCAAAACGATAAGACTCCAAACCATAATTATCCAGCTTGGTTCTGACATCAACCTCGGTTGTTCCTATCGGTTGATTGGAAAGGAGACCAATTTTGTATCCACGCCACCAGAGTTCTTCAATTGTATCAACAACACCTTCAAAGAGTTGCTTGTTATTTAACGGACCATAAACAAGAGTATCTCCAAGATCGAAATATATAACAGTCCCTTTCATAATTATTTTCCTTTCTTTTTGACAATATTAAGTTGAACGGTGATTCCGCCGATAACTTGCCCTCGCGTATTTCGTTGCATTAAATCCACTCTTAAATGATCATCTGTTTTTGCTTCCGGGGGAGCTTCAACTTTGAGAATAACGTTACGACGGACTCGAGGCTTTAAAATGATCGGGAAACCCGCGCATTTACCTTGATTAAACCTGATTGTAAATTTATCTAATGCGTTCTTAACCAACTTGGCTCTGATTGGTGGTATTTCAGGCCATAGTAATTCCAGATAGTCATCTCTATCCGTAATCTCCAAAGTAAGGTTTGAATTCTTATTCGGATAAATAACTAATTTTTGATTACCAAATTCTTTGTTAAAAGTAATTTCCTTTGGGTCAAATACCTTGATCGATGAATGAATTTTCTTCAGAGTTGGCTTTGAAATCTTTTTATACCATTTTTTTGCAAACGCAAACAGATCTTTAACCACTTCAAAGCGAGGATGAGAAATTTCCACATTTAAATGTAGACAGGTTCTGGGACGACATACTTCGAGCATAAAATACTGCCATCTCCAGGAATAACGATTGCCGATCCAAACAGGAATTTCTGCAATTTCACCGGGTTCAAGATCAACAATTGTCAGATTACGTTGGGCAAGATTATTGTTTTCCCAGACATGAGTCCCTGCCGCGTGTACATCATCGGAATTATATACTACTGCCAGTAAACAGCCATGTGAACAGGTTAGAGGGATATCCTCTTTAGGCCAGCGTACCTTGACGATTTGAGAACTTCCCGGAGCAAGATTAAAACCAATAGTAACAGCCGTGAAAGGCAGCCAGTCGGCCGGATATACAAACTGAGTGCCTGCCCAAATATTAATTTTGAAACCGACCACTAATGAGCGAGCTGTGATTGATCCTCTATTATTTACTCGGGCATAAAACCAATTATCCTGTCCAAACTCAGTATCCTGATGGGTAGTCCCTCCATCATCTTTTTTTCTTACCCAAACATCAGGGGATCTCCAAAACGTGCCATTATAGGGGATATCTCCATCATCATCGGTTGCATCCCGTAAATACAGATCCGGCTTAAAGTTTTCCTGAAGATTCCCATATCCATATACAAAGCGGTCAAAATAGTCCGCCAATTCCAACTGTCCGCTTCTTCGTATTAGTTCAGCTTCAATAAATGGAGTTGAGTATCGATGATCTTTCTGTTCCTTGTATATTGCGGACATATAATTCTGAAGCATGGAGATCCCCAGCTCTGCTGCCAGACCGGAGAAAAATTTTGAGCCTGATCCATATGATATCATCGGTGTATTACGCTTGAAGGGGTTGTTATACCACAAAGTTACTGGCGCATCAGTCATGTCGAACGGAATCGCATTTGGTCCTCCACCACTGGTATTGTAACTTGTCCACCCTTCATCCAGCCAGCCATCATCACCTGCAACCGGACGCATTCCTCTCGCCCACCAACTATGGAATGATTCATGTCTCAAAGCTGACATCCTTGAAGTTGTACCACCACCGTATTCCATAGATCGCCCAGTCGAACTGGTAAGGAGGGCTACAAAACGATTTCCATGCAGATAGGGACCGATACTATTATCAAAGTCGACAAGATATGAGCTAAGTGTGTTAGCCACATCAGCCAAATTTAATGATGTATCACTCGCATATTTCATTAGTTCAAGGGTGATAACATTCCCACTAGAAAGAGATATATATCCTGTAAAGAGTTCTACTCTATCGGATGATTCAACTAACATGAGAGGAGAAGAAGAACAAAAAGTTGCGGGAAAAGCTATTTGCCAGTGATTAGTCCCCAAATCGCTTTTGTTACCGTTTGTCAGAAGTACATGATTAAAACCTGAACCTGTTATTTGTACTTCCAAATCTACAGAGAATTCATCAAAGAGAAGATTGGATGGCAACCACATTTCCAGATATCGTGATGGATTGAGATCACTTAAAAAGATATCAAATGAAAGGCGGGTTGAAGTTGAACTCCATCCGATAGGCTGAGCGTTTGGTGCGTCCGGAGTACCAAGGTCGTAATTGAGGATTAATGAATGAGTTGTATTCGGATTAAGATACTTCTCAATTATTCTGAGTTGTGTGTTTGATCCCCCTCCAAAATCATGGTGAGCTAATTTTGTCGGGCTAAGGGTATTTCCATCCAATGATGCTGATAAAATTGTTTGGCGAAGATCAAAGATGGGATTTCCCCCTGTGGGACCTAATATAAACTGCATTACTGCAGTGCAATGGGCGGTCTTATTGGCAGCATTGAAAGTCATTGAAGCAGTTACATTCTGAATATCAATTGGTACAGCCAATAATCCGTCAATCATTAAAGGTTTTGGAGCATATTTGAACACCGACAAATCTTAATTCCTTCATTTTGCTAATAAACTATTGAATAGAAATTTGTTGCAAAGAAGATGCAGGAATTTTACATAAATGGATACTCCGTTATAAATTACATCTCTCATAGTACACCTCACCGGTGTATCTAAATTTATAGATTTATCGCTTACCGAGTCTCAATAATACGTAAAAAACTATAATTTGTATATATTGTATGCTTAATTAATTCCTTTATTTAGATACAATGAGCAACCTTGTATATTAATTCTAATGAAGTAATTATTTCAATAGCTAAAAAAAAATACTGGAAATCCAGTATTTACTAAAGGTTTTATGATTTATAATAATTGACAAATGTTAAAACTATGATCATTCATTATATCAATAAAAACAGTTATTTACGATGATATTTGATAAATATATCGACTTATTCGTACTCAAGTTAAAATTCTGAAAACCTTTGAATAAATGGTTTTTATGGAGTGTGTCCACACAGAGTAAGTCTACATTTCGGAATATTTGATTGAATTTGAATAAGTTTGACATTCTATTTATCTGATCAATAAATAACATGCGGTATAACGATTGTTTGTGCAGTGCGCCAAAACGTTTCCGTCCAAATGCCGCGTTGAAAATGATACCAGCGACCTGGTACGATTCCGCACTCGGTGAAACGAGCCGCGGACTATGAAATAAACATGACCCTGAGGGGTCGTGCCACACATAATGTTTTTTTTCACATTCAGCCTGGTCACCCGTCGCTCTTTGTACCGTTCCATTAATATACTTTTTTAACTAGTCAGGTTGTTCGTGTTTTTCGTTATAGCTCAGTGTAAAGGCGTGATGTTTGACGATTTGATTATTGATGATTTTAGGATAGAAATATTTGAAATTTAAGCCTGCCTCAAAATGCTTTTAGAGAATAAGGCAACAAGAAAAAGGAAACTTGTTGTCAATACTTTTTTTAAGATTTTCATTAACTGTTCCCTTTCCCTTGATTGATTTATCTAATCTTGTAGGTTTAAAAGAAAACTATAGAGTAATTTATGCTCATTGTCAAACATGACTATCCATTTGAATTCGAATGGGTATGAAACATCATTATATCCTTTACCTTCTACTATATCCATTTCAAGATCGAAGAAATGATCCCTTACTAATTTCTTGATATTTTCTGTTTTTGTACTTATAAAATCTTCTCCCCATCCTTCATGGTAATAACAGTCATGGATAGGATTAAATCGTTTAACATCCTTATAGGTTTTTAGATCTTTCCATTTTGATTCTTCAAGTACATGTCTATGGTTTGATGGCAATAATTCAAATATTTCATCAAGAGAGGATGGTAGATCATTCATTTTTGGTACCAGTACTACTTTAGCTGGATTATATCCAATATCGCAATACATCCAATCATTTAATTGCTTGATTATTACTATAGCTTTCTTGTCAATTTTAGTGGTTGTTAGTAGATTAATTTCATTATATACATCCTTGTCCAATATAGAATCATATCGGATACTTCCTAAATCTTTTCGTCTAACAGTAATTAGAGCGTCAGATTCAAGGTAATCTTTAGCTTCTAGGCGATAATTTCTATAGATATTTGCGATTACCCCCTGTTGGTCTGACTTGGATTTGTTTATTACATCTTTGATACTTCTACTATACGGAGAAGAATCCCATTCGTATAAGGGATTGTAATATAGGATTGATCCTTTCTCAAATACAGCAAATGGTTCAGCATAACGACATTGTTTATACTTTTTACGATATACCAAGACTAAGGAGTTTTCATTGTTATATTCTGCTATTTGAGGGTAAAGATACCCAACACCTGTTTTGTCGTATATTGCCAGAGCGATAATTTGGCGGTCTTCTACTGTGCCATTATAAATAATTGTATCTTTTAGGTAGAAATAATAAAAAATATTGCCTAGAATGATAATTATAATGATAGCTATAATAATAGAAGTAACGTAGTCACATATAAAAAAATAATTTTTCTTTACTCTCATAATTTCCCCATATCTTTTTTCAAGCCTGTATATATGATTTGAAAGAATTGGGCGTAGAAGGGTTGGAGGGAGAGGAGAATGAACAAAGGAGTCGCGAATGCTTTTGTTGCAGTATTCATTGTTTTTATCCCCTTGTTGATGATATAAGGAATAGGAGTTTTCTGTAAAGAAGATGCAGAAATTTTACTGAAAGGGATGCCCCCTTTATAAATCAAATCTCTCATAGTACACCTCCTGTGTACTTTTAATTATAGATTCACCGCTTACAGAGTGTCAATAAGGCGTAAAAAAACACTATAATTAGTAGATATTATATACTCAAGACTATATCAGAATACATCTAAATTCAAGAGAAAATAATATTTGAGAATCTGTATCAACTTAGCCCATCATAACTCCCGCTCCTATTCAAGCAAGTTGAATTTCCAAAAACCGTTAAAAAATTGATTTTTATTTATAGATTAATATATAGAAACAGGACCATTATGAGGCGGTTATTCTAATGTTTTATCCTTCCTTACCGGCACAGCAATTCGCTAGCTCTGTTAGTTTGTCGAGGATTGACTGACACCGCCGTTGTGCCTCACGTGGTCCAAAGAAGAGGCTGCCAATCAATATGCAAAATAAATAAGTGATGACGAAGATGGCGGCTCCGAGCACCCAAGCAAGACAGCAGAAAAAGCGTTTCATGATAATCCCTCCTTATTTCATTGTATTTAATTTAATAAATTATTCTTCTGTAGTAAATACTCTGAATCCAGTATTTTTTAAAAAAATTTGCATTATTTGCGTATAACAATTGTTTTCAGGTATAAAAAAGGATGAATTATATATAATAAATCTGAATTTTTTCTAATAAACTATTATAATACAGTAAAATATCTAAAAAAAATTCAAGTATTTAAATCTTTTCATTATTATCTTTATTTGTCTATTAATAAAGTTTTACCCTATATATGTTTTTGAATATAATATATAACCATCTTTTAGATTTTAATATGAGTGAAATATGCTAATTGATAATGATTCTCACCATAAAATGAAAGACAATGAAAACAAACCACATAGCTGTTGGTTTTGAATTATCATCGGGATACTGGTTCTGGTAGGACTAGCGAGTATTATTTGGTGGTTAATCTCTTAATAAATCAAACTAATCTCTCCAACTTGTTCTGACGGGTTACAGTATTCTTACCAAAGAGAAATTAAGTTTTATAATTTATTCCTGCTAATAATTGCACAAAATCCTTTCCATTAGAAATATCAGCTAGCTTTTCTTTCAACTGATTAAACTCCAGACTTAACTCTTGATTCGATTCTTTAATGTGAGATATTTCCTCTTTCAATAATTGATTCTGTTTTTCAAGGTTTGAAATATCATTGGTTTGAATTATTTTGGTGGTTTCTTGTTCAAAAATACCCTCCCGATCTAGATACCTGTTTGGCATTTTACTTGCCATTGACCAACCAAACCTATAACATAGTTGGAAATGACTTAGATAATTAGCATAATAAGTAGCACTTGAGTGCCGTAAAATATGTGGTGTAACTCTTTTATTTAGGATTAATTTACTTTTTCTATGAAGCATCATTCTTAAACTATCATATCTTAATGGAAATAAGAAGCTATCATCTGTTTTATTTGAATATTCTTGCAACCATAAATCTAGATATTTAGAACAAATAGGTAAATGAATTGTTCTTGGTTTTGTTTTAGATACAGTAATTCTCACTTTGTAAGAATCTTCTATCTTGGTTAAATCTTTAATCTGAATATTAAGTGTTTCTTCAATTCTTGCACCGCTATCAAAAAGGAACATAATTATTGCTTTATCTCTGATATTAGATACATCAACAAGTTTTTCAACTTGTTCCCTTGTTAAAGCGGGAACTTCTTGCATTATATCATAAGTATCTATCCAATCAACTAATTCGGGATAGTGCTTATTATTCCCCCAGAGCCATTTATAGAATTTTCGTAAAGTTTTTTTATAATCAAGCTTTGTGGAATGTGCATACTTCCTTGTTTTTAGAATTTCTTGATTATTTGATTTTACATCAATGCAATATTGGTCATTTTCTAGAGCTTCAATTAGTTTTTCCATATCAGATTGAGTTACTTTGTCAAATGGTTTATCTAACCAAGCAGATAATTTCTTTAATATTTGTATATATTTAAGACATCGTGCGACTCCGATTGACTTCTTTTGTCTATTCTTTAATGTTTTACCTAGTCTGCAATCTCTAATAAATTTGAGAATAAACTCCTTATTCTCTTTTATAATGACTTGATCGTTCTCCAGATTTGTTCTAGCCGTTATAAATCTCCTTTCTCGATTATGTATATCTAACTTTTGGATATTCTCCATGTTCTGAACTAATCCCCCTTTTTTAATTTAGTTTGTGGTGTTTAAATGTTGGATAAGCCCTAAAAGTGTAACAAAAAGTAGAAGCGCCCACGCCGAACTTCATTAGAATTTGTTACATTATTTGAGCTATTTATCGTCGGTATTTTGATACTTTCAAAATACTGTAATTAGAAAGTACTGAAGTATTTAAACTTTGCGGTATTTGAATGTTGCAAAACTAGTTACTAAGCAAGTTCTCCAAAATCATTAATAATTCTCTCAATTTCATCCAAAGCGTATTTAGCTAGTTGCTTTTGTTTTTGGATAGAATTTTGGTCTGTTGTTGGATCTAAATCTAAATCGCCTATAACTAATATATTTTCATCATTAGTCAGATTTGCCGGTCCTGTGTAATTAAAACTACCGGCTATGATAACTTGTTCATCAATAACCATTAGTTTGTGGTGTAGTTTTCTTGGTTTATTTGGATACTGGCCTGATTTTGGTACAGTGTATAATTCTATCCCGACATCTTTTAATGGTTTTAATGCAGACCAATTTTGATTTGCCTGACTGCGGAACATTGCACCTTTTATATTAATACCAGCATTATGAGATAATATAAGTTGGTCATCAATACCTGAAGATTTAGAGAAAGTAAAAATTGCGAAATCAACCCTATTTTTAGCTTTGGCAATTTGTTTCATTATTTCCATTTCAGGATTATGATCAGGAGCAAATAGTGTTTTAACCCGAATATCTGAAACTTCTATTTCTTTAGGTTTAGCGTCATGACCTTCGTTTAATTTTCCAAAATGTCCTTGCCGAATTTCTGTAAACTCTTTATTATAGATTTTTGCAATATCCTTATCATGAATAATTACAATATGATTAAGATTTACAGATGTACCTGTATCTGTGAAATTTGTTGATCCCGCTAGAACAGATTGACTGTCACGAATAATGAATTTTTGATGAAATATTTTTGGATTAAAATCTGAATTTACTTTGATTTTAGATCGAAGAATAGCATCATGCAGTATTCTGTTCGGTTCATGTGAACCACCTGCTACAAATGGTTGTTGTAAAGCAGTTTTAGCGATAAGATAATCAGCTTCTAATACAATTTTAACCAGTACTTTTCTTTGTTTGGCTCTGATTATTGCTTCTGCAATAGGTTTACAATCTAATTCCTGTACAGCGATAAATAATCTTTTTTGTGCACCATCAATAAAATCAATTATGGGATTTAATAAATTGTCTTTACCGCCAACTTTGTCAGGACCCATATATAGTTCAATATTTCCTATTATTTTTGGCATAGAACCTCCTGTTGTATTAAATATGTTACAAATATATTTTTATTCTCAAAACTTGTAACAACTTTTTTTCGAGTTCATGTGTTTCCTGTATCAACATGTACCATAAATTTATTAAAATGAATTTATATATTATTATATCTTACTACTGAGATACAATAATCTGTCCATTTTGTCATATACTATTTTATTGTTAAAGTTTGTTAAAAATCTACGACGATTTATTTTCTGTGTAAATACTGGGAATCCAGTATTTTTCACAAAAAGATGTTTTTATCGTTTTTTCAATATAAATAAATAATAAATTCTATCCAAGATTACATAATTAAATATCATTTATTGGAGGAATTATATGTTTAAAGGAAATGAAGGTGAGAAAATCACCATTGAAGAAGCTGTAAAATTCACTGAAAATTATAAAAATAGTGAAAAAATTGGATCGATAAAAGCTGAGTTTTTTGGTGAAGAAGCACTTTCTGAGATACTAATGCAGGAGAATTGTGTAGGAATCCGTTTTTATTTTGGCAAACATGAAAATGGAAATTTAAACATTGTTGCGGTGGGCTGTGATGAAAATGGAGAGGACCTTTATGAAGGAATCTTACGTGAAAAAGGCGAGCCTTGTCCACCACATTGCGCTAATAATAGTCCGCTCGTATAAATTATTAGTAATATATCAATCCACGTGTAATGGCTTTCGCATATGAGTCTTGATGTTTACTTGATGAGAATTGTGGAAGTCATAGTACTAATGATTGGTTGGTATACATTTCGCAACCTACCGCATTCTTTTAAAATAATTGTTTATTATATTAGTTTTTCTGTGATAGCAGCGTTACTGTTGAGGTTATTTGTTTTCATATTCGAGAATAATTATATATTTTTTCACTTTTATACCCCTCTAGAATTAATCATTATTACGGTAGTTATATTATTAATCGTTAATTCCAAGAATTTTAAAATGGTTGCTGTTTTTATATTGATACCATATCTAATTTTTTGGTTTATATCGAAATTTACCATTGAGTCGTTAAATCAAATTGATAATGTGACAAGTACAGTCGCCAATACAATAATTTTCTTACTGGCTGTTTACGGAATATTAAAAATAACACTATCTTCATTTGGATCAATTTGGCATGATCCTAAAATAATAACTCTATTTGGAATATTATTATATTTTGGAGGTAATATATTTGTTATGGCTCTATCTAATTTAATTTTCTCCAAGGGTAATAACGATGCAATATTATTATGGAAAATACACAATGTTTTACACATATGCCTCGATGTTGCATTCGCATATTCATTTTACTTATATGAATGGAAACCGGATAAAGTAAATGTTTAAAACATTAGACATCTGGTGGGTTTTATTATTAGGTGTTGCGATAATGGTCGTTGTTATTATACTGGTAATTGGCACAATCATTATTACACGTTCAAAATTAACTAAGATAAATTTAGAAAAACTTCAGGTAGTAAGTTTTTCTGAAAAAAAGTACCGATCCTTAATTGAGTCAGTTGAAGATAGTATCTTAGTTGTTGATACACGTCTCAAAGTGTTATTTGCAAATTCTCAATTCTTAAACCATTGGAGATTAGATTTATCTGATATTACCGGTATATCTTTACGCAATATTGTAAATAAGAGCATTATTATTAAAAAAATCAAAACAGTTTTAGAATTAGAAAAAAGTGAACACTTTGACTTTAATATTGAATTAGCAGATACTAAATATTGGTTTAATACAATCATTACTCCTCAACTTGATGAGAATAAACAAATTGTTTCAGCATTATGTGTCTTCAGAGATGTAACAAAACGA
>SDBT01005671.1_pt1 | contig 20875 bp, 17 predicted proteins | sample 2277101 | NCBI WGS metagenome assembly SDBT01 (sample SAMN10404973, study PRJNA504765) | marine sediment metagenome | isolation source: marine sediment core GS10_PC15, 103 cmbsf | place: Arctic Ocean: Southern Knipovich Ridge | collected 2010
CGCTTTACCATTTCTCAAAAGCAAATCTTAGCACAGAAGGAAGCAAAATTCGGACAAGCACCTGAACAAAGTAGTCGGGACAATTCCGTAAGCATCGTAAAACAATACCTGCGGGAAGTTGCGAAAGACCCCAGCAGCTTAAAATTCGAGTCATGGTCCGAAATATATTACAACAAGGAGGACGGCTGGATTGTCTATTGCGTCTTTCGAGGCAAGAATTCCTTTGGCGCGTATACGAGAGAAGCGAATTGGTTCGTCATTCGATATGGACGTGTAGTGGACGTAAAAGCGCCTAACGTGTATGGCATTCCGTAGCCTTATTGCACGCAATATACATAGAGAATAATATAAAAAATACTATATATAGCCCTCGTCGTACTTTGCGTGAAATAGTTTTGCCATTTTCAAGCAATACTGGCCTCATTTTCCCATTCTTTGCTCATTTTCGCCCCGACTGCCCTCATTGTAATACCATCCGGTCCGAAATTTTGTGTTGCCAACGCCTCCATTCCGGTATATCATTCCCGACAGCGTTTTTGCTCCAATTGTTTGTGCGAAAAGGTACTGCAACTGCTTTGATTTGGCTGGGACAGCACATCAGGTTGATACTGTTTTGACAGATGTTACTGAGGGCGGTAAATGAAGAAAGGGTGCGATAAGGATGGCTGGTATAAGCAATATTGTTCAAAAGCTGTGGGGGCTTTGCGATATACTTCGTGATGATGGAATTACATACTACCAGTATGTCAACGAATTAACCTACCTGCTATTTCTTAAGATAGCTCAAGAAACAAAAACAGATAGAAATCTTCCTGCGGGTTGCAAATGGTCAGACCTCGTTGGAGAAAGCAATATACAAGAGAGGTTCAAAGCTTATCGGCAGTTACTTACTGACCTTGGAAACAAGGGATCAAGGCGAGTGCAAGAAATATTTGCGAATCCTACCTCGTTACTGCATCACCCCGAAACACTTGATTTGCTGGTCAAGAGAATTGACGAGCTTGATTGGTACAACGCCCGCAAGGAGGGGTTCGGTGATCTTTATGAAGGTCTGCTGCAGAAGCATGCGATTGAGACAAGAGGTGGGGCTGGTCAATACTTTACGCCACGAGTTCTAATTGAATGTATGGTCAATATTATGAAGCCTAAAGCCGGAGAAATCATTCAGGATCCTGCAGCTGGAACTTGTGGTTTTATAGTGGCGGCTGATGCTTACATAAAGAAATCTCAGGCTAAGGAAACAGAGCAAGGGCGAAATAGGTCGCGGAGAAAACTGCTGTATGCGGTGGAAATAAACATAGACACCCATCGTTTAGCGTTAATGAATACAATGCTGCATAATGTAAGGGGAGAAATCATACATGATGATACTTTGTCACCTATGGGTACAGACCTTCCCAAGGTTGATGTCATTCTCACCAATCCACCGTTTGGAAGCAAAAAGGGTAGTGGGCGATCTTCTCGTGACGATCTTCCCTTTCCCACATCAAATAAGCAACTTGCCTTTCTTCAGCATATTTACCTTGGCTTGAGACCCGGTGGACGGGCGGCTGTGATCTTGCCTGACAATGTACTTTTTGAAGAAAATGTTGGCCAAGAAATCAGAGAAGACCTTTTGGGTAAGTGCAATTTACATACTATTCTAAGGTTGCCTTCAGGAATATTCTATTCACCTGGGGTGAAAACAAATGTTCTATTTTTTTCACGAGGCACAACAGACAAAGGCAACACTAAAGCAGTCTGGATTTATGACTTGAGAGCCAACATGCCAAGATTTGGTAAAAGAACTCCGCTGACGCATCAGCATTTTGTAGAGTTTGAAAACGTCTACGGCAAAGATCCGAACGGAAAAAGCAGGCGAAAGGAATCGGACTCAAAAAAAGGTCGCTGGAGGGCATTCCACATCTCCGAGATTAAAGAGAAGAACTATCAGTTGGACAGCTTTAAATGGATTGCCGATGAGTCTGTTGATTCAGCAGAACTGCCCGAGCCGGAAGAGCTTGCCAACGATGCCGTTGCCGATCTTGTGGCTGCTACTGAAGAACTTTATCTGCTCCTAAAAGAACTTGATTCTGCCCAAGAGGTTGATGCGTGAGTAGTAGCATACAAAAACTTTCTGAGGGTTGGTGTGATTCCTTGATGGGAGATATTTCTCAAGTAATTGGCGGTGGGACTCCAAAGTCCGAAGCCTGTGATAATTTTAATGAAACAAAAGGTTTTCCTTGGATAACACCTGCAGATTTAAGTAACTACAAAGACATATATATCAAGCATGGAAGAAGGTTTTTAACCGAAAAGGGGTTGAATAGTTGTTCAGCTCGTTTAATGCCTGCGGGAACTATTTTGATGTCAAGCAGAGCTCCAATCGGTTATTTAGCGATAGCAGCTAATGAAATATGCACAAGCCAAGGATTCAAAAGCTTTGTATGCTACAAAGAACTTAATTCAGAATATATATACTATTGGCTATTGTTTAACCGTCACGAGATTCAACAAATGGGTAGTGGTTCTACCTTTGCTGAGATTTCTGGTTCCAGAGCAAAACAGATTCCTCTTGTTATCGCTCCACTTGACGAACAGAAACGAATTGCCGATGTTATTGAAAGGCTTTTTACACGGGTCAATGAGGCCAAACAGCGGCTGGACAATGCGGTAGAAAAGATGAAACGCTTTAGAAAGAGCGTCTTAAATGCTGCTACTCAGGGGAGTTTAATGGGGGATGTTTCCGAATCGAGAAAGAACATTTATCTGCAGGAGGCAATCCTTAGCTTAAAAAATGGCTTCTCAAAACGCCACAGCAAAAAGGGTGATTCAACAATTGTAATACGCTTGGCAGATATCGCAAACCAGAAACTCTCTCTTGGTAATCCAAGAAGGATAAGGATGACAAATAAAGAGAAAAGCAAGTACTCCTTGCAAAGAGGTGATATACTGATATATCGTGTAAACGGCAGTGCAAATCTCGTTGGCAGATTTATACTTGTCAGAGAAGACTTAGATCATGCTTATTGTGATCATTTCATACGGATGAAAATTGACACCAGCAAACTCCTACCAGAATACTTAAACGTAGTTTCTAACAGCAGAGATATCAGGGAATACATTAGTAACAACACGGTGTCTACTGCAGGACAGAACACCGTTAATCAGAAAACCATTGGCTTTATAAAGATAGAAGCCCCAACCATTGACGAACAACGCAAAGTAGTCTCTTGCGTTGAAAGTCTTTTTGCTTTTGCAGATAAGATCGAGGGCAGGATCGCAAATGCCAGAGATCACGTTGAAAAGCTTACGCAGAGTATCTTGGCAAAAGCGTTTAAGGGAGAGCTTGTGCCGACAGAGGCAGAGCTTGCAAGAATAGAAGGCAGAGACTATGAAACAGCTAAAGAATTGTTGGGCCATATTGCAAATGCTAAGATGGCAGAGGCTAATAATAAGGAGAAAAAACAGATGAAACGACAGTTAAGTGCGAAACATATAAAGCAGTCTGCCAGACGCCCTTTGATGGATGTGATATATGAAAACCCTAAAGGGATAACTCCTGAAAATCTTTTGCGAGTGGCTAATTATACAATCGAAGAAATAGACGACTTCTACTGCGATCTATCCAATATTATGCAAGAGATTGAAGAGATCAAACCTTCAGGTAACCAAGCAAAAAAATGGCCGACAAATAAAAAAGTTCTCATTAAACCCAAGAAGGTGTAAATCATGAGAATAGATCGCTTATGGCTAAAGGACTTTAAGAACCTTAAGGATTTTGAAGTTGATTTTGACGAGACTAGCACACGTCAGGTTGTGATTGGGCGGAATGGCGTTGGTAAATCAAATCTTCTTGAGGCACTCATATGTATTTTTCGAGATTTGGATTTGGAAACACCATCTGAATTTGCATATGAGATTGAATATGTATGTAACGACCACTATGTCAAAGTCATATCCAAACAGACCAATGAGATAGATTGCAAGTCAGACTCAACGGTTAAACCACTATTCAAACGAACTTATGGCATACTGCCAACGAATACAGAAGATTCTTTGTTCCACGACCAAAGACCATACAAGAGTATTCGAGAAATTAAGTTCTACAGACGAAATCGACCTTTCAAAAATGCCCCAAATCCGAAACGACTGATTCCTTTGTATGTCTTCGGGTATTATTCGGGCATAACAACACGGTTTAACAAGATATTTGAGCGTCATGAAGAGCGCTATTTCAAGGAGCAGATAACTGGAAAAGAAGCACCCCTACGATCACTGTTTCTGGCAAAACCACATCACAGTCAATTTGCTCTGTTGGCCTTCTTTGCTTCACAGGATGAATCTGCTCAACGATTTCTTAAAGAGGAATTTCACATATGCGGATTAGAATCTGTGCTGTTTGCTCTTCGAGAACCGTATTGGAAGCAAAGTAATCCATCAAAGGGCAAGAAGATATCTGGAGACCCTCGCTTCTGGTATGCAGGAGGGAAAGTAGCACCATTTCTCAATAGCCTTTTTGAGCACAGTTTAGCTCCAATGACGGGGAAAAAACGGGTTCGGATATCTCTTGGCCGCGAAAAGAACATGGAATGGCGTTTCTGCTTCATTCCCACTCTTGAGCGACTTCAAGCCCTCGCAATAGGGTTGAGCCCGAAGGAATTCTTTGCTCGCCTGGAAAGTGCCATTTTCAGTGACCTAATCAGTACAAGCGGAGAAGATCTGCGTATCCGGGTTAAGTTGACTACAACGGAAAAACCAGTGACGTTTACAGAATTGGCAGAGGGTGAGAGGCAACTGTTAACTGTCTTGGGCCTGCTCCGATTTACAGCTGAGAATGAAGCCCTATTTCTCCTTGATGAACCCGATACTCATTTGAATCCGGCGTGGTGCTTAGATTATCTGGATAACTTACGCAAGTATGGAGCAGAACCCCCCAATAGCCAAATCATTATGACCACACACAGCCCTCTCACATTTGCTGGATTGGATAAAAACGAGGTTGTTCTTTTAGAACAAGACCACGAAGGGCACATCTACGCTGGGCATCCAGTCAATGCGCCAAAAGGAATGGGATTTTCTGCAATGCTTACCAGTGATTTCTTTGGACTTAGATCAACACTAGACAAGGAAACCTTAAAAAAAATTGACCAAAAACGCCAGCTCGCTTTGAAGGCAAAGAAAACGGATAAGGATCGAAAAGAGTTGGCAGAGTTAAATGAGGAACTCGGAAAATTAGATTTCTCAAAAGCTGCACGTGATCCACTGTACATCGAATACATTCGGGCTATTTCAGAAGCGCAAAAGGAAGCCCCATCTTTGGAGCAGCCAGCTCCTCCAAAAGATATTTGGCGCAAAAGGAAAGAGATTGCAAAAGACATCGCGCAAAAACTCCTACAAAATGAAGGAGGCAAATGAGACCTGTACCCTATCGACAACTTCGACGCTTTGCCGATCTCCATGAGTTAGAGGCTGCCAAGCAAGCCATCCTCACATGTCATGAATCGGAGAGAAGCAAGTTCATTGATGATAATGCGTCAGAGTGCAGTAACCTTCGCAATAAACTTTGGACTCTGGGAAGCGCAAAGTGTTGGTATTCCGAAGCGTCTCTCTTAGAATCTGAAGGACAAGTTGAGCATTTTAGGCCAAAGAAAAGTGTTGCTGGAGAAAAGCATGGTGGATACTGGTGGCTTGCATTTGACTGGACGAATTTACGCTTGGCACATCCGACCGTGAATCGACGAAAGACTGACTATTTGAGTAGAGAAATGCGAGGTAAGGGAACCTATTTCCCACTAAGAGATGGCACAGATCGTGCCAATTCGCCGGGAGAAGAGTCTCAGGAAGAACCTGTTCTTTTAGACCCTGTCGTTTTCTCAGACACGCTCCTAATCTGCTTTTCCAAAGAAGGTGCTCCTACACCCCGCTACCAAGAAGAGGATGATGAATGGAAATGGCAGCGAGCTGCTTCTTCGATAGAGTATTATCATTTGAACGAAGGAACTTGGAATGCTAGACGCCAAGATAAAATGGACGAGACACTCCAACTGTGTTCTAAGATTGAAGATACTGAGATAGGCACACCAGAGTATGATCAAGCCTTGAATGATTTAATGGATCTTATAGGCCACTTTTCCGAATTCTCATCGGCGTGCCTGCAGGTTGTAAGAGAGCGAGGCCTGTTAGAGTCAATTACACCAGGTATGATATAAGATGTGGAAATCGTATACGATCTATGCGTTACACAGGGTAACCACGTCTTGCCTCTGGCAGATCAATCGTCTCACACAGAGCCTCACTAGTCTAGCACATGTCGAGCGAACGTCCTTGGGTAGGCCTTACAGAACTCTCACTATATGTCAATTGAGAAATCGGGTAAGGCAAAGATCCTCGAAGCATTTTGACAATTGAAATCAATGTTGCGTGCGGGTATTTATGAAAAATGAAGACGATTTAATCTGTAACTTGAAGCACTATTATGCTCGGTCAATGTCGGTACTCAATGATTTTGGGGGGCCTTCAGTCTATTTTCATACTCAGGCAGTGAGGGAACATGAAGTCAATTTTCTGTCAGACCGACACATCGAAATGATCTATGCCACGTTGGCATCATGGGGAATGCATAGAATGGGGGATCCCCAAAATACAAGAACGAAAATGGTAGAATTCAAAGATTTCAAACAATCCATTCTCGCTCATGGTGACAATCTGCAAAAGGCCAAGTACTTGAGAATGGATTCATGCACCCACGAGCAATATGAAGAGTACCTTGATAACCTCGAAGGGGTCTATCTTACTCTGAAGGTTTCCATTTCCAAAGCTACTATTGTCGCACATTCAAAAACATTAGCACATATTCTTCCGAATCTGATCCCCCCAATAGATAGACAGTATACCGTTCGATTCTTTACTCAGGACAATAAGGATTTTTTTACCATACGTGGAAACTACAAAGGTATTAATCTACCTCAAAGGATCGAAGGACAATTTGCTGCTTTTAAGAAATACAGTTGTAGGATGAAGGCGTTATTAGATCGCTGCGACAATCAATTATTTCAGCTGGACCGTGTTTTTAATACGTCATATCCGAAAATTATAGATAATCTTATTATGGCATTTGTGAAAGGCGTACCGAAGCCAAAGTAGTAACGAAGAGGGAGTCAGCCTGAAGAGGCTCGATTATATGCTTTAGCGCTGAAAAGCACAGTAACATAAAGAGGCAGCTGACGTGATTAGAAAATTATTTGACCGTATGGATGCTTGGAGGAATTTGCCAAATTACCAGCTTGAGCGACGTGCAGATTTGTTTTTCTCACTGTATCTTCCCGAAGCGCTGGAGTACAAGCTGGGCTTTGAAATCAGCCCTGTCATCATCCCTGAATTTCCCGTGCGCATTGGTACGATCTATCCCCACATTGACATAGATAAATCTTACAAAGTTGACTACGTCTGTTTCTCAGTTGATATGCAGACAGTAATTCTTGTCGAATTGAAAACGGAAGGACTATCCAGACGTGCAAGTCAGGACAAGTACCTTGTAGCCTCCTGCGAGGTTGGCTTCGCTTCACTGGTGGAAGGCGTAATGAAGATTTTTCAGGCTACCACGGCAAAACGAAAATATTTCCACCTCTTGGATATGCTTGCTCAGGCTGGCCTCCTTGAGATTCCCGCTGATATGTACACGCTTATTCGTAAAGATAGCTTGCAGGGAATCAGTGCCGCTGCCGAGAATATCAAAATCTTAGACTGCCCTGAGAAATCTACTGTAATATATATTCAGCCCAACGGCGAGGGTTCGGATATCATCTCTTTTCACGAATTCAAATCTGCTGTAGAACAATTCAGCGATCCGGTTTCGCAGAGATTTACCCGCTCCCTCGACGAGTGGGCAACGGTCAAAGCTGGGCACAGATCGATTGGCTAATGCTCAAACCGTTTCCGTTGTGATGCTCCCATGATTACATGTACCTGTATCCAGGCCTGCGATCATTGGCAACTACATTTGTCTCTGCTTCCAATATGCGTAGCACTCTTTACGCGTGACCCAACCTAAATTGTCCAAGCAATTATTGAGTTTGTCGCCGTCTTTATGACAAGCTACGTGTCCTGGTGGACGCGGGCCAACAAATGCTTCCAGTACCAATCGATGTATTTTGAGCCTGTATTGTTTTCCATTTTTGCTCAAAGTCACGCGCAAATAGGGCTTGTAAAACTGTGGCTTCATCCAGAGGCCAAATTCGAAATATGGCTTGGTTTTCCAGCCTCGATACTCGCTCCAGATGCGTCCATCAGCAGAGGCGTAGTAGTGTGGAAAGCCAGGAATCGGTTTTACTTCTACGTCAAGTGGGAGCATGATTTGTATCCTATTCTTTTCGCGTTGACTTCTTTTTCTTCTTTCTTGCTTGCCCGCTCGGCACAAATACCACACTCACGGCAAGACGAGGCCAAGGGTGCTCGATGTTCCCAACTTCTCCAACTATGGAGCGATAAATGTAGCCGCCCCGCACTTTAAGCTTGTGGGTAATTTCAAAAACATCTGCTTCTGCGACATCTCCAAGCCTGCATACTTCTTTCCATTCTGCTGTTATTCCCATTCCCTTTTCCTTTCCAAAATAGAATTCCAATCTGTTAACTCAAAACACTCAATGTTTTTCGTAGAACTTTTATACTACTACTTCATATAGGCTACTTTTTGTGAAATAACTTTGAGTACTATGAGTAAAAGAGACCTTGTAAGATCATAAGGGCCACTTTTGCACTCAAACTTCCACTTTTAGAGACTCAAAATTTTGAGACACTTTATTCACTTCTCCAGCCTCTTCTCAACCTAACATTCCGAAACACGTATATTTTGCGCTGCCCCTTAGGGTGGCTGCTATCCTTAGTGTAGATCTGAGCATCTAAGCACGTAGGAAAAGCACTCATAAAGGCATGATAAAATTCCGTCCGCCCTAATCTCTGCGCGCCATTCTTTATAGCCCACTTACGGTAGCATGTATGAAGTTTTTGCTTTTCGACTCGTCCGCCGCTACCCTCAACGCAGCAATGATTGACAAATGTAATAACTGCTGAACCTTTTTCTGCAGCGGCCTCTTTAGCGGCCACACCGCGTTTAGATTCGAGGAAACGTCCTCTCTTCTCCAGCCGCCTTAAGCCTCGAAGTGCCCAAATAAATATGCCGGGGAGTTCCTCTGACAATTTATTTGCCAAATCTTTGTCTTCCTTGCCGTAGAAACTCTGCGTCGTCACCAAGTATATGAAGCGACTCGCCAACGCACCGGTGGGATCAGAAAGAGCCTGAATTGCATTCGAAACTAACAAGAACCGCACTGGCAGTCTGACATACTCTTTTGCCTTTTTGTACTTCCTCTGAATTTCTATAGGGTCTTCGCCTGATACAGACTTGAGTATTTCTGCGGCGCGTAGCATATTTATTCGCTTGCTGTCAAACGAAACATCTGGAATAATCGCAACGGATTTTCCTATCAGATTCTGCATCCCAAACGGAGTTGGTAGGTTAGTAAGATTGGTAGTTGTTACTGTGCTTGCACCTAGCATCTGCTGCAATATTTTTATGATCGTTCCTTTGCCGCTACGTTTTGGCCCAACGAGTGCAAAGATCTTTTGGTGTTTCGTTTCAGGGATGAGCAGCAGGCCAAACATTTCTTGCAGTATCTTGATTGAAGGGTCCTTGTCATCATCAGTCTCGAATATCTGCCTGAGAAAGTGCTTCCACTGCGGGCACTGCGTTTTGCGCTCGTAGTTATATTCTTTTCTGTCTAAAATGTAATACTTAGACGATGGCTCTATTTTGTGAGGAGGGTAATGCGAAATATCAAGCAGACAGTTATTGAAGGCTAAGACTCTAGTGATATCGCGTTTTGCTCCACCCAGATATGATGGCGCCTTCTTACTAATATACACGTCGTCAAGAGCTTCAAGGTTATCTATGATGCCACTAACCAATTTTGGCGTTATTGCAACAGAATTCTCGCTACCATCTTTAATTCTGTGGCATTTCCCCAAGTACTTTTTGACGTATATATCGATCTTTTTGGGATTTGCGACTCTTTCATAGTAGCCGGAAGGCAACAAGGTGCACCAGTCATCATCAGCGCTATACCCATGTCGAATGCGATGCACGCCAACGCTCCATTGCTCAAACATCTTTGCAATAGCCTGATAAGTGTTTGCTTTGGTCAAATCATAATAGTCGTGAGGGGGCTTTGGCTTTCGTTTTTTTCTTTTACTCATTTTGTACGCCTTCCATAAAAACAGGACAGAGCCAACAGGAAAGGCGTACAGGACCTGATTGACTCTGCCCATGAATCTAAAGCTCTTCAGAGGTGTACGCCTCTATTATATCGCTGTAAGCACAATAGGTTTGGAATTCACCGCTGAACAATATGTTTACGTCCGCGACCAAAAACTATTTGCTTCCGCGATTACGAAAGTACTGCGAAGGCATGAAAAATGAAATTGGGAAAGTGTTGGGAAAGTGTTGGGTGAAATGATAGATGCGTATTGTGGCTTGAGTCAGAAGCAAGAAAAATCTAAATAATAGCCAACACTAGGCTGATTCTTTATGGCATCTGCAATGAAATCGGCACCGACGCTATCGCTATTGAGATGTCGTTTCAATTCTCCAATTAATTCATTGGCTGTCTGTTTGTTGACACCTTTAATCACTGCACTAGACACCGTTTCTCCTTGTGCTTCATATAGAAGCGTGAATCTTGACCAATCTTCAGTTCCGCCTATGCGAAAAGTTTTGTTCTTGTAGCAAATGGTTTGTGTTTCGAGATTAATTCTAAGCCCTTGTTCTTGGCGACATTGTATAAGTAGTTCACACAGACCAATTGTACAATTGCACACTTCATTCAGACGATTTCTCCGTGTAATAATGTAAGGTTGGGCCAATTCATATTCAGAATCAACATAAGACCAATCGACGCTTCTCTTGTCAAACGGAAGTTTAATTCTGCTTAAGATTTCGTACCCATAAAATGCAGGAACTTTTCGTGCAAATAAACCTAAGACGCAAAGCCAGTATTCGCGATAGCATTCAATTTGCTGTTGATTGCTTTTATTGCTGTAGGTCGGAGGTATCTTGTAATCATTTGGAATTGGAAAAGAAAAATCTATTTTTCCTAAGGTCTTGAAAAACAGTTTTCCAGCATTACTGAGAGGATAGTTAATTTTATTTTTGAACGGTTCTTTAGCGACTGGTTCAATATTCTTTGCTATATCAAGAAATGTCTTCTTGCATTCTATCCACGATTCAAGTAAAGCGTCATTCATTCTTTAGCTGTCTCCATTTTTAACGACTACAGGTATAGTAAGCTTGTACTTTCGCATTGTCTATACTTTTTTGTAACAGGTGTCGTCGTGACTTTGACTCCTGGCTCATTTTTTAGATTATCTGACCAACAATCTGATTGAGCAATGGGCGCTCGAATAGCGCAGCAGTAAGTCCGCACTTTCGGCCAAGAGTAACGGTGTGATTCGAATACTGATCTAATAGTCTGGTCAAAATTGAAGGTGCAGTTCTAGGGAGCAGCTGACGACTTCACAGGCCCCCCCCATCTCTGTTTTGGGCGCGAATTCCACGACTTGATCAGCGTTACAGTTAACAAAACTGTTTTACCCGCGACATAAGAGATTGCTGTCGAACAGCTTAGGATTTGCTCGCCAGTGTTGGTTGCATCTGGGCTGCGCGAATGGAACATCGACGTCAATGGCGCAGGGCACCATGACCTGAATATTTTATTTTTCAGCGCTGAGGGGGGGGGCAAAATGCATTATAGCAATTTCAGGTACTTGGGAATTTGGTTTTGCCTTGCCATGTGCTGTGTGCTGCCGGAAAGTGACGTCGCTGCTGGCAAGTCTACACAGGCGTCCACCATGCTCAAAGGTGGCCCTTTGCTCAGCAAGGTGGTCGTTTCGTGGCGCTGTGCTGGACGTGTGGAGTCCTGAGGCTCAATCTACTTGAACGTGATGAGATTATAGTGGCAATTGAGGGGACAAGCACGTTGGCATCTGCATATGAGCAAAATTTGCTCGCCAATATATCAAGCCGTCAGCAGCCTGAAGCCTTGCGCAGTCATAACGTCTGAACTTTTCTCAATTTAGGGGCCGGACTATTACGCCGGTGGCATTGTGCAGGTGGCTTGCCGATATTCCGGCCTTGTCCCGATCCTGGCCACCAAGAACAATACAGTAGCTACCCTAATGATAAGTTCGACAGCCACGTTAATGATATCGATATTCTCGGTCATGGCCTCTGCTTTTGGTGCTTGACAAGCGTATGGACTATTGCGAGATAAACCTAACAGATAATATGGTTACAGGTTTCTTGCCTTTGTTTATTGCTTGATGATCATGACTGCTGTCGAAATGTGCAAAACTCCCTTCAGTTACCAGCGAGGAAGTAGTTCCAAGTATAATACTCACATCCCCTTCCAATGGTTTTATGAGTTCCCACCCCGCATGTCGACTCACTTCAGTTTGTACATTTTCTTTCAAAGTCACAAGCGAAATCATCATTTCAGAAGAGGCGAGACGCCGAAACGGAAGTCTATAAGTCACGCCTTCAGGAAGGAATTTCTCTGTTTCCCTGGTGAATCTCTTCGTGTCAGCCATGCCATGCACTGCGATGGCATGTTGATAATATGGCAGTAAGAAGTTGTACAATATCATAGGTTCCACTTCGTAGATTCTAGCCAATTGTGTGAGCTCACTTCTGAGCACTTCACTCTTTCCGTAATGGATACGCGCCAACTTAGACCGACTGAAAGGATAATCTTCTTGCGCTGCCCTCCTCGCAAGAGCGTCCAATGTAAGACCGCCGCTACTTGGACCACGCATGTTTTCAGAGCAAAGCGTTGCCAAAAACCGGCCTAAACCAAGCCTGTCAAGGACCTCTTCCCCTGTATCAAGCTTTTCTTGAAAGAGCCACCCCATTTCATCGGCTATCGGTCTCCGAGATTCAGGGCGATATAACCGGATAATGAAGCATTGAGCTGGTTGCCTATTCGGGTTCCAAGCACTATGGTCGAGACGAGAATCGAAGTGGATTAGACTGCCTGCCTGCAATCGACTATGCAGGCCCGTGTCACCAAATCGCACGTCGATTGATCCACTCTCCACATAAAGCAGTTCTTCGCCTGGATGGCGGTGGTGATCAGAATGCGGGAGCCCGGCGTCTTTGCTGTCTTCGTCGACAATCACGGGCGAGGCGTCGAGTCCGAGGTGGACTATGGCAATATTCTCTGTGCCTTCGAGTTGCTCCTTTGGAACTGAGTACGTGGCGCCGAATCCATAGAAGGGGACTCCTTTTTGGCTAACCTTGATAAAAGAATCCGTATGCTGAGTGGAAATGTTTCCGTGTGTTGATGTCGCTCTTGCCGGATCCAACATCAGTGCCGGAATGCCATATGCGCGCGAAAGAATCAGGATGTCTGGCAGGAATACTTTTTCAGCGCGGAATGCGTGAGCTTCCAGAGCCCCAAGGCTCCCACCTAATTTAGGGTCAACCAGGGCCCGAAATGGCGCCCAGCCCGCAGGGTCTGCATACGCATCTATGAAGCGGAGTAGGGCAAGCTGCACCTCCTTTCTGGTCTTCCCAGATAGGCGCCGGTGCATTCTCAAAATCTGCCCCAGTATCCTGCAATGGAGCCCGCCGGGCACCCGGACGGTATTAGTCGCAGCATCCTTCTTAGCAGCCATTCAAGAAACCCTTCCAATACATCAAGCCAAGCAAGCGAGGGCATGAAGACAGCCCACCAATTATTACGCCAATTACCGCAACACATACTGCTATTCGTATAGCGACTCTACTAATATACCACCATTAGAGAAATTGTGCAAATTATTTTAAAATATATATTTCGAACATAACCGCAAGAATACACAGCACTTATGACATATTGGCCTATATAGCATTTCTATAGTGTGATAAAATGTTTCGGAATTGCTTGACTTTTGTGCCAGCGTACTGTAATAATATACTATTGTTCACGGAGGATGTGTGGTGCGAGCGCTAATAACAAAGTCTCTTAGTTATGTATACGTCGCTTCTGCCGTAGCGGTTCGTAGCGCATATGCTTCTGGTGCCCCTCATTCTATCGGCGCTATTTCGCCTCTCCTTGATCTACTTCTTCTGAAGCTTTATTCCCTCGGCGTTGCTCCTTTGTGGGCTTCTTGGCATCCCTTCGCACGCCGCTCCGCCGGCTTCCTCTGTTGGGGTATTCCTCTGCGGGCTGGGCTTGCCTGTCCACAGCTTGGCGTCTGGCCGCAGCCAGGTCGCTATATCGGCTCCATGATATATGGCTTCTTGGCGGGGCAATGGCGGTTTATTACGCCGGCTCGTTGCTTCGGGCTAGAGGTCATAGCCAAGTGTGCATTCTTCCGCAATGCGCCCTTGATAAGGTGCCCGAACAAATGGTGGCGGGGCTGTTACTGGGAAATGTTGCGGCATTGGCGCTTCGAGTTCTATGCAAAATGCCCCCTTGTGCCGCGCCAAGTTCCGCTGCAGTGTTAGTCAGTCGAGTATTATAGCAATGACTTACCGAATCTTGCATTGTGTCGCAACTGCGATGATGGCTGTGGTTTACTCAACCATCAGGACAGTCCCCCTCTTTTTTGGGAGCAAGGGAAAAGAATTTATTGAGCGAATCCCTCTGGGAATTCGGCGAACAATCTTCATATTTCTTATCATAAGCGCGATCTTCTTATGGATACCTGCGAACATCGTATTATGCATATGTAATCGTATCTCGCATTCTTTGATCGTGTTTGTAGCTGAATCTTTTGGGCTGTTACTGTTCGTCGTATTATTGTTGCTTGCTGCAATAGTACTGGCACTTTGGAGTAAACTGAGGCTTGCGCATCGTTTTAGGCGATGGAGAAGTATTAGGCAGGGTAGAGGGAGTAAGTAATTGTGGCTATACTCGACAGAATCGAAAAGATGTACTACAATTTGGCATATTCCACATTCGATGAGAATATGCAGAATCACCTCAGTGTGTATGTTTCATTTCCACAATACCTTTGTATTGTTCAGAAGTTTCTAAAGTGTTTCGTCACTAAGAAACAGTGGAGAAAAAAAGAGAGAAGTCTTTCGGTTTTCACAGGTCTATGTATTACGCCCGTTCAGTGGTTCAACTACTGTCTTACCCCCATCCGCGGAAAGAAGGCCATCGAGGTGCGCAGCCTAGACGATATCAAGAGATTCTATGCGGACCCGATCTGGATAGCATATCATAAGTTCCTAATTAGTCTTCGCTGCAGCAATTTCGGATCGTGTGAGCGTGACCACGCTGACTGTATCAATAACATTCGCTTTCACAATGGGTGCCAGTATCATGAAGCAGTTAGTCACATCAAGTTTCACCGTTACTTTCTGACTGTCGGTAGCAATGTCAAAATGCAAGACGGATACTATCTTCCGCGAAAGGCCGTAGTTGAAGAGCAATTAAACAAAATGTCACTCCAATTCCCCGACACGGATCTAGTAAGGCTGGCCTCCGACCTGCGTGCGAAGGATCAACGATATAGCACACCGGACGTCACGGCACAGGCTTATCATATCGTTGATTCTGGAAGTGGAGGCAGCATGAAGATGGGAAGAGTTCTTGCCACCTACTTTCAAGATTCTACGCTCACCAATATAAATATAAATACGGAACCGTATAAGATTACAAAGTATATTAAGCAGGATGCCTATGAACTAATGTGGCAGAAAAAGTTGCCACTGGATTTCATATTATTTGGACATGGTGCCCCTAAGGTCAAACCACTTTTTGCCTTAGGTTGCGAAGTATCTCATGGCAAGGTCAAGTTGTCTCTCTTGACGAGGGATAGAGTAGATCTCTTAATAGAGCTTGTGAATAACCACTTGCTGGCGTAATTATGGACGTACTATTGATTAATACGCCATACTGGTAAAGCAATCGAACATGATCTGGAAGTGGTGCTGCAGGTCTACGGTCGTGTGGTGTTTGTGGACGCAGGAGAAAAGATTTGCGAAGGGATACCGGAGGAGGCTTATACCGACCCACGAGTGATCGAGGCCTACGTGACTGAGTTGAAGCATTATGCTTGAAGTTAACCAATTACATATCAGTTAGAGGTATTTTCATGCCATCACTTCTTGCGGATTTTGAGCCTTTCTTTTATGTTTTCGAATATGCGATTGAGGTCTGTCTGATTCGGTTTATAGCGTATTTGAATGAGTATCTCTCCTCCAGTTTTACGCTGGATCTTGATATTGTCTTTCTTGGCACCTGTTCGAGAGGACGTAGACAGACGACGTAGGTACCTAACCGATCGCCCGTGTTGCAGCAGTTCAGAGCAAGGAACCCCATTTTTCAGCCCCTCATATGCCTGCTGGATTGTTACATCGTCGCGCTGGAGCGCTGCGCGATAATCATCAGGTGCCTTTGCAACAAACAAGTACCGCTGAATCGTTCTTGTTGAAGCCCTGAAAGCCTCTGCAATATCCGCATTCTTCATGCCTTGCTTTCGGAATTGTGCCGCTGTCGCAGCCATGTCCCATGCGGAAAGTGAGTTCCTTTCAAGATTCTCCAGTAGCGATATCCTCCGGGCCTGAGCATCAGATAAGCCGTCTATGACCTTTGCCTGAACCTTTTTTCGGCCAAGCTTTGTCAGAGCGGCAATTCGTCTAAATCCAGAGATGAGCTGATAGCTATCACCCTGCGGACGTACCACTATGGGAATCAATTGGCCGTCCCGCTTGATGCTCCCGGCCAACTTATCAATGTCCAGGTTGGCACGATATCTGTATGTTGTATCCCCGGTTATATCCTTGATATTCATTTCGAGATATTGGTCTTGCATTTTGCTCTCCTGGCTCAGGTATCATTTACCATATTCTTTTGGCCAGCGTTTTGACAATCGGCGACATGAAGCCAAAACAAGGTGGAGTCAAGTCAGCTTCCTACGCAGTCTCGACCGTATCGCCAGGACTCAGTTGATAGGCCTCAACGAATTGCCCCTTGTCATCCCTTGCAATTACCGTGCCGCCTTCGATTGACCAAGAGGCACACTTGCGGGCCGATTGCCATTTTACGGTCCCGCGTTCGTTCCGTACCAAGATACCTTGATGTGATTTGGTTTTCATCAGATTACCCCTTGCTTAAAACGAGCAGACTGGTCTTGGTTATCTTTGTCTTGCCCAAAACACAAAATATTATACGACAACTGAGATTAGTTGTCAAGTACAATTTTGGATTTCCGGCATAAATTTTCTTTGGTTGCCCGTATTGCGCGGCTTTTGTGTTGGTTGCTGCTTTTAATCCTTGGTTCTGCCTAAGGAGTTTTTGCTTGCCTATTCGCCGGGGTTTCCCTTACGCGCTGCTTATCGGGCTGTTGCTTGCCGTTGTCGCTCGTGCATTCGTTCTCCCAGCCCCGCTTACTAGTACTGTTACTCGGCCTGCCCGTCAGCATAGGCGCTTGTACTCCGGTCCTTGCTTTGAGTCATTTTCCCCTGCGTACAGCCACCGGCATTGGCTATACCACTCAGGTTCGCAAGGCACACAGCACCCGTAGCCTGCTTCTTGACCGTATTCAGAGTGGGGATGAGGATAGCCAGCAGCATGGTGATGATGGCGATTACTACCAGCAACTCAATCAGTGTAAAGGCGTTTTTGCTCTTCACGTGTGGGTCTCCTTCTTTTCAAAGAATTGCAATTTCCAAGAATTCAGCAATATCTGTCCCGTCAGAAAACGCGGCAAATCAAAGCACAGCAGCCCGTATCGGTGAAGTTGACATAATTGTTGGCAAAGGCCTCGATAAACGCTTCCGGATGGCCGGTAGGCAGCCGCGTCCCACGCGCCGGGCCCGAACTGATCTTCCCGATATAGTCGTTGCCGCGCTTGTAGATTTGCTCGGGCTTGTCCATCTCGCGAACATAAAGATAATTCGGATGCTCCTGACGCCACTTGAGGCTGCCCGTCTCACAATGCACCCAGATCGGCAGGTTATTCTCTCCCCCAACACTGATCTGGCTGGCGTGCAGCACACCCTTGGCGCCTTTGTTGAACTTGAGCAGACAGTTGACGTCGTTGGCGAGCTTGCGTCCCTTAACGAAACTCGTCAGGTCCGCACACATCTCCTGAATCTTCAGCCCGGTGATATACTCGGCAAGATTTTCGGCATGTGTACCGATATCGCCGCCACAACCCGAGCCGCCGCTCTGCTTCGGGTCGGTCCGCCACGACGCCTGCATCTGACCGGTCTTCTCCAGCGCCGTCGCAAGCCAGCCCTGCGGATACTTGACGACAATCTTGCGAACCTTGCCGAACTTGTCGCCCCAAACCATATCGCGAGCCAATTTCACCATCGGATACCCCGTATATTTGCACATAGCTTTCTCCTCACCTTTACGTTTTGCGGCGCAGACTAAAGTTGTGCATCAGCCCGAACACTCGCCTGGTCTCCTTGACAATCTTCACCAGGCTCCGCGCCTCGGCAACAGTCAGCGTCATCGGCTTTTCGCACATCACATGAAACCCCGCCTCCAGCTTTGATTGCCCGTATTGCGCGGCCTTTGTGTTGGTTGATGATTTTGATCCTTGGTTCCGCCTAAGGGGTATTTTGCTGGTGCCTATTCGCCAGGCTTCTCAACTGTAATTATTTTCCTGTCCGTCTGGTTAGGCTCTTTCAACACTGTATGCAGCGTCATCATGTTCTTGCTCCTTATGTATGCCTACAGCATTAAGGGCTCTGTGACCGGCGAATGATCGCGAATCACATGGGTTGCCATCAAAGACTCCGCGACGGGCAAGCAGGCGTGTAGTTCAGGCAACGGTGTTTCAAAACTCTCGAAACAATCTTTCCTTTAGCGGTCGCAAGTGGCTGTCTGGTAAAGACTTCTATACGGCAAGCACTTTTTTAATATTTTTTTTAATATTTCTTCATAGCGTGGTAGCAAGTGGTATGTTTTCCCATAAGTAGCTGAACACGCATTAAACAACCCCCATAGAAAATGAAATGATCGCTACAATTGGTGTGGCGCCTTTGTTCGCCGTAGGCCTTGTGCGTGCCGACTTTTATGTCTTTCTTGCATTTTTTTTTGCAAAAGTGGTAGTCTGCGGAAACTTTCTGCTTTATTACCTCGGTCAAAAAGTGGGTTCTTGTGGTGGCAGTTGATATGGCCGACCCCGTCGCCAATGTGCAGAATTTTCTAAAAAATCCTGTAACGTTTTTCCCTCTCACGGGATTGGCTTATTGATATGGAAGGTGAAAGCCGCCCCATTGAATTGTTCAAAAAAAGCCCCGCCCCGCCGTCGCCTCCTTCTTCTGCCGCTAGCATTGTTGTTCAGAACGCCCCCGTAACCCATACTTTGCTTCATGGGGCAAACCCCTAGCGAAAACAATCGATAACAGTCTTACTCAGAAAGACCAGATCATAATCGGTCTCAGCAGTGAGTTTGTTGACTTTGCTTGCCGTATCCATCGAGTCGTTGCCGCAGCAACAGAAAAAGTAGTGCATATCATGTGCTTTGAAAACTTCAAGTATCCGCTTGTAATCCACCTGTGACTAAACCGGAGATGTCAATTTGTACCGATGGGCCCTGACAGCCGTTAACGGTGTGATTAGTGGGGTGACAACGTTGTCGCCCCCCAACACAAAACGTACCGGATTCACAATATCCAAGTACCAGGCGTTATTAGTTATGGTAATCCAATGAAGCCACACGATATGCAATTTCTTTTCTTGGGAATCCAATCGGCAAGAACGAGGCTTTGAAAGACATCAGTATTATCTGGCAGATTATTGTTGTTGAAAAGATGTTGTTTCTTTGATAGTTTTTTCTACGGTTGTTCGTTTTGGATTAGAACCTATCCCAAGACCCTCAATTTTGGCGTTATCAGCACCGCAGACAGCGTTTCTTTGGGGTCTTCGGATGTCTTCTAGTATTGCGGGATAATAATCGCTTTCACAATGGCCTAAATCTTACGGTTTTTCCTTTGTAGGGAGTAACTTATTGAAATGGCAGAGAAAAGCGGGCAAACTGAGTTGTTCACCAGAGCCCGGAGCGGCGACGTCGATGCGCTGAATCAATTGACTGCTCTCGCCCGCTTACGCCTGATTAACCACGCAAAACGGACAACTCTCGATGATGCCCTCAGCGAGGACGCCGTCCAAGAAACGCTTCTTGCGATCCAGACGCAATTTGAAGAACTTAACGACATAGAACATTTCTGGGGTTGGCTTCATAAAACTCTTAACTTCAAGTTGAGACATGCTATAGACAGGCGCTTGCGGGATAGAAATGTAGAATCTCTTTCCGAAGAGACAGGTGAGATTCAGGACCCAAATTACCCCTCGGGTCTTGAGGCCGCTATTATCACGGAACTCAAAAACGCCGTCCTCGATTCGATGAATAGGCTGTCTCCGCAGCAACGGACCATCCTGAGACTTCGCTACTACGACTCACTGCCATTTCACGACATAGCGCAGAAGATAGGGATTGGAATAATCACCGCAAGGGTCCAGCTCTGGCGTGCAAAAAAAGCACTCGAGAGAAACCTAGATAGGAATGGATTTGGTGAAGGCCTCCTGCGGGTAGCTCTCGGCCAATCTGGCGAGTCCCCATCTTCCACCGAAGCCGCACGCCCCTCGTGAGATACCTCCCCTAAGTGGTTTCATGGTTGCGAATTGTGCTACCCGGTGACAACTATGCAAATGGTTTGCTTTGTCCATGTCCTTGGTGTTACAGAGTATGTGGATACAGAAAACTCAGCTTGCTAAACCGTCGTAGGAGTACAACTTCTACCGGGGGTTCGAATCCCCCCCTCTCCGTTACTCCTGTGAACATTCCCCAAGTGCTTGTGCGCGCATAACTTGCAGTTTCCGGACAGAATCTT
>SDBT01005672.1_pt1 | contig 20874 bp, 27 predicted proteins | sample 2277101 | NCBI WGS metagenome assembly SDBT01 (sample SAMN10404973, study PRJNA504765) | marine sediment metagenome | isolation source: marine sediment core GS10_PC15, 103 cmbsf | place: Arctic Ocean: Southern Knipovich Ridge | collected 2010
CTCGACGATCTATCTGGGATGTGGACTGTCGACGAGTGGGCCGAGAAAGCGTGCTGGGCATTCTACAAATGGGAAGCCGATTGCGTGGTGGCCGAGGTCAACCAGGGAGGAGACCTGGTCGAGAAGAATCTCCACACCGCAGATGAGGACGTCCACGTCGAGATGGTGAGGGCCACGCGCGGGAAGTACAAACGCGCCGAACCAATCGCTGGACTGTGCCAACAGGGCCGGATGCATAACGTCGGGATGTTCCCAGAGCTCGAGGATCAGTGTTGCAGCTTCCTACCAGGCCAGCCCGACGTAGGACTGAACGACCGGATGGACGCGTACGTGTGGGCCGGCCATAAGCTCTTCCTTGCAGGCGACGGCTTTACCATGCATTAAGGGAAACGTGATATCGTCAGATCGGAGGACGCGTGTATGGGGTTTCGTGATTCGTTGGCGGCTTTCGCTCGGGGCATGGTCCCGGGTTCAGACGCGACGTCGTCGTTCTCGATCGAGTCCACCAAGCAGAGCCCAGCCTTTTCAGGCGGCTCCGGCTTCGGTCTCTTGGATGGGTTCTTTCCCAACCAGCACATCGCCAAGCGTGGGACCCGTGAGGTCCTCACCTCCTACGAGCGCGCACCCTGGATCAATGGCAACGTCGGCAAGCTGGCCGATGATATCGCCGGCCTGACCTGGCGAGTCTTCGTTCGCCGGAACGCCAACGGCAAAGCGGTGAGAGATGTCAACCTCCAGCTGGGCAACTTCCAGGCTCGGACCCGGGCTATGGAAGAACTCAGGCGGCGCGATATCAACAAGGCCGCGGGCTCAGTGGACGAACTCCAAGAGATCGTCAACCACCCCCTGACGTTGCTTCTATCCCTGGCCCACACTGGACCCGAGGAAGTCGAGGGCCTCCCCAAGCTCGACGGGTGGCAAACCTTTTTCGTGACCCAGGCCACGCTCGACCTCAAAGATGAAAGCTTCTGGTTGCTCGAGAAGAACAACGCGGGCCGACCGATGTCGATCTGGGTGCTACCCCCGACCTGGATCACGCAGATCCCGACCGAGTCGCAGCCGTTCTGGAAGCTGAGTTTCGGCTCGGTCCATCAGGAGGTTCCGGCCTCCGAGATCATCTGGTTCAAACGCCCGACCCTGCTGAACCCATACGGCCGCGGATCCGGAACCGGCGTTGCCCTGGGCGACGAGATCGAGACCGACGAGTACGCAGCCAAACACCAGAAGGCCTGGTTCTACAACAAGAGCATCCCGGCCCTGTTGATCGGTATCAAGGGAGCCAGCGCCCCCGAGGTCAAAGAGGCCAAGCAGAAATGGGACGAGGACAACCGCGGATTCTGGCGCGCGTTCCGGACCCACTTCTACCGTGGGGAACTCGACGTCAAGCAGCTGTCGATCGACGCGAAAAAATCCCAGCTCAACGAGACCCGGCTGTTCCAGCGGGACATCATCCGCCAGGTCTACAGGCTCCCACCTGAACTCGTGGGCGACGTATCCAACAGCAACCGAGCCACGATCTCCGCGGCCGAGGACATCCATGCCAGGGGCAACCTGATCCCCCGGGCTGAGCTACTCCGTCGCGCGATGCAACTGAGGCTGGCCCCCCTATACGACGACCGGATCATTGTCCACTACGATTCTCCAGTCCCCTCAGACAAGGTCCAGGAGCTGGCTGCGATGAAGGCACAGCCCCTAACGCCAGAGATCAACGAGTGGCGAAGGGCCCAGGGCCTGCCACCCAAGAAAGAATTCGAGGGGATGCACGCTGTCCCCTCTAGCGTCCAGATTGAACCGGGGGAGTCAGATGGCGACGAGTAAGAAACGAACCAAGCGGGTCTCCAAGACGGTTTGCGTTGCGGGCGTCTCAGCTACAATAGCGTTCGAGCTGGATCCATCGAAGCGCTGCGGTGAGAAAATCCCAAAGGGCGCACCTTGGATCTTCGCATGGTGCGAACTCGGGAAGGGCCACGCCGGCGACGTCCACGCAACCAGCAACGGCCGAGCTGAGAACCCTCGTAACATCCATTTCTGGCCGGTCGAGGTCGAGCCTAGTGAGTAAGGGCCAGATCAAACCAGCGGAGGTTGACGTCTCCAAGCTCGATCCCAGGGTCGTCGAGGTCCTGGGTCCAGAGCTGGCTGCGTCGGCCACGTTTGTGAAGCGGCTTGCGCTCACGAAGTTTTTCGGTAAAGTGACATTGGAGATGCAGTCAGGTATCGTTTGCATTGTTAGGTCAGAGCAGGTTATGAAACCGTCTGAGCTGTAGATCGAGGTAGTGGGAACACCAACGCCTCCCGGGTCCCAAGCGGATCCAGGGGGCGTTTTCTTTTTGGAGTCGGATTGAGCTGGTTCACTCGCAAACAGTTTCTGGATCACGTCAAAGGCAGCGTGTCCAGTCTCGAGACGTTGCCGACCAGCATCAAGAACGCTCCACTACCCGAGGGGATCAAGGGGATCCTGAAGAGCGGGACCGTTGAGGTCCGAGAGTCTGACGACAGCGGCGGCGATAAAATCGTCCTTGAGTTTATCCACTCGACAGACACCATCGACCGGCACAACGATACGGTGGCGATCGACGGTTGGGAGCTGGACCACTTCAAGGGGAACCCGGTTTTCTTGTTTGCACATCTCAACCAGTTGCCACCGATTGGCAAGGCCCTCGGGATGGGAGTCAGCGGAAGTCCGAAAGCGCTACGCTCCAAGGTGGAGTTCACGCCCAAGGATCTCAACCCGTTCGGCGACATGATCGGCCGGATGTTCCAGCAAGGATTCATGAACGCAGTGAGCGTTGGTTTCCGTGCGTTGGAATGGTCGTTCAACGAAGAGCGCGGGGACTGGGCATTCGATTTCAAGCGTCAAGAGTTGCTCGAGAGTTCTGCTGTTCCGGTGCCTGCCAATCCGCAAGCACTGATCCAGGCCCGATCTGCGGGGATCGACATGAACCCCATGATGGAATGGGCCGAGCAAGGCAAGGGCGTCTACGTTTCGGAAGAGAAGTTTGCAGAGATCTACTCGGCATTGAAGGCCGAGACGACCACAGTCGACTTGGGAGCCAGTGTTCCCAAGGCAGTCAACGACGACGAGGAGCTCGATATGTTGGGACTCAGCGAAAAAGCCACAGCCAACCTCAAGGATTTGGTCAAGGCCAAAGGAGCCGACGCTGTATCGAAAGCCCTCGAAGCGGATCCCAAAGCGCTGATGGCAGAGATCAAGGCGCCAGAGGATGATGAGCTCGTCGTGTGTGGTGAGGATGGCGTCGAGCTGTCCGATGAGGAAGTCGGTGAGCTCATAGGGGCAGCCGTAAAAGAGAGTGTTAACTCGGTGCGGACTGAGGTCTTGGGCACCGTCGACTAACCGGCCTTAGGGCAGGAGGAGAATCGTGGCGAAATTTACCAAAGCAACGCTACAGGCCATAGTCAAAGACGCCCTGGGACCCGAGATCGCGGAGCTTCGCTCCGACCTGATCGCGCGCAGTGGTGAGAAAACCACCGCGGACGTGACGGCTGCGATCAAGGCGGGTCAGTCTGGGACTGCCCTAGCGCAGCGCGCATCTATGACCAAGGCCCAACGCCTGGAGTTGATCCAGACCAAGAGCAATTTCGGAGCATTCGTGCTCGCCTATGCTCAGTCCGCGAAAGCTGGCAAGAGCCTGGGCGACGCAGCCAAGCGCGCCGAGAAGTGGGGATTCCCCGAAGTCGCGAAAGCCCTGAACGAGGGTGACGTTGGCGAGGGTGGAGCCTTGGTTCCGACCGAGTTCTCCAGCGAGTTCATCGAACTGTTGAGACCGGAAACGGTTCTCATGCGAGCCGGGTCTCGTATCGTTCCGATGGACCGTGAGCTGTTGGACATGGGCCGGCAGACTGCAGCCTCCACCTTCGAGTGGGTCGGCGAGTCTCAGAACGTCGCTCCGTCTCAGCAGTCAACTGACAAGCTGATCCTACGTGCGCGCAAGGGTCGGGTCCTAGTGCCCGTCTCCAACGATTTGCTCCGAGATTCGGCGCGGCCTGCTGAGGCTTTCATCCGAGACGACATGGTTCTCTCGGCGGCTGAGGGTGTCGACCTCGCGGGTATCCGCGGGACCGGCTCCGAGTTCAGCCCCAAGGGGATCCGCTTCACAACGACCGCGGGCAACGTGTTCGCGCGAACGGGAGCGACCATCGTCTCCAAGGTCAACGATCTGGTGAAAGCCGTTCGGGTCGTCGACGAGTCTGACGTCAGTCTCCGCAAGGGTGCCTGGCTGATGTCTCCGAGAACCTTCTGGCATCTGTTCGGATTGCTGGACGACAACAACAACTTCATCTTCCGCCCCGAGCTGTCGATGGGGATGCTGTTCGGTTTCCCGGTCTTCCGGACCACGCAGATTCCGACCAACTTGGGCGGCCCTGCAGACGAGACGGAGATCTACTTCGTCGAGATGCTCGAGACCATGTTCGGAGACAGCCTCCAAGCACAGGTCGAGATCTTCCCCGGTGGAGCTTACGACGACAGCGGGACCGTCCGTTCCGGCATCAGCCGAGACGAGACAGTTCTGGCACTGACGTTGCGAACCGATTTTGCGATGCGGCATCCAGAGGCAGCCGCCATCATCACGGGTGTTGACTGGGGCGCATAGGTAGCCCTCGGGTGGTTGATTGAGTTAGAACCAGGACGGGCGATGAGCCCACGCCAGGAGGAGACACATGAGCTTGCTACGAAACATCGGCGGTTACCTGGTCGAGGCTGTCGGCCTTGTCCCCCTGGACAACGCAGCCGGAACCAGGAACGGGACTGCCATCGACCGGAAGCCAGCTGGCTCAAACGTGGAGATGGATTCCTGCCGTTTGACGGTACAGACCGGGACACTTACCGGCGCGCCTTCGGCGCAAACCGTCGACGTCAAACTCCAGGACTCTGCAGATGGGTCGACTGGTTGGGCAGACTTGGATCCAGCCGCGGCGATCACACAGATCGTTGCAGCGGATATCATCGAGCATGTGGATGTGGACCTTGCCGGGGCGAAGCAATTCGTCCGGGTCGTTGAGGTCGTGGCTCTCACTGGAGGATCGACCCCCAGTATCATCGCCAGCTCAACGATACAGTTCGCAACCAACAAGCCTTCCTAGCGGCACCGGCCGTTTGACCGTATGATCTGGGCGGCCGGGGGACTTCCCTGGCCGCCTATTATTTTGAATCCCAGGGGGAAAACCCGGAGGAGATCCTAGATGGACAAATCAGAAATGACCCTCGTTGTTCTCACATCACGCTACGGCAAATGGCAGCCAGGTGAGGTCGCCGGCTTCGGTGATTCCTTGGCCAAGCGTTTGATCGATGGTGGCTCCGCTGAGCTGTACGACGGCGGCGCGGGCCTAGGTGTCGTCGTGACCGATGAGGCGCTTGCGGCTGCTCCGCCAGCTGAGGGCGATTCGGATCCAGGGGACGAAGAGCAGCCCGACGCCAAACCATCCAGGGCTAGCAAGCCCAAGCCAGCACGAGGACGGGGACGCGGTCGAGCCTCGAAGTAAGGGGGACCTATGGCCCTAGCGGCCAATGCATTGACCGAGACCGGCATCGTCCGCGATGAGCTGGGGATCAACGATCTCTCGCAGGATTCGCGGATCGATCGCCTGATCAACTTCGTCTCCCAGGAGATGGAGGATGATTGCGGCCGCATCTTTGGTCAGGGTGTCGGGATCGTCGAGCTCCAGAAGGGGTTCGGCAGTACGATCCTGATCCTGACCAGGCCACCGTTGACGACGATCACCGAGGTGAAGATCGACGACCTGGTGTTGGATGCGACGTCCTACTCGATCGATGATCCCAAGGCTGGGTTCGTTCGCCGGTCCGATGGAAGCATCTGGCCGTGGACTGCGTTACGCCGTGGTGACATCACGCGGGACAGGCTGCCAGGGTCTGAGGAGAAAGCGATCCAGGTGACCTATACCGGTGGCTGGATCCTGCCCAAGGACTCTCTCCCGGAGGCACCGACGAGGACCTTGCCCCACGATATCGAGGGTGCCGTGATCGATGAGATCGTGAGCCGGTTCAGGCAGAAGGGTCGGGACACCAGGGTCACGTCTGAGAAGGCGCTCTCTGAATCGATCTCGTGGGCCAAGCCAGAGAAGGGCGGGAAGAGCTACACCCCTTCGTTCCAGCGTGTGATCAACAAGTACATGCGTGATCGATTCGGGAGGTAACCGTGGACACGTCAGGCTGGCACCATACGACCGTCACGGTCCAGGCTCGAACCGGCGCAGACCCAGACGGGAAGCCGACTTGGGGAACCGCCTTTACGGTCAACGTGATGGAAGAGGGGAAGCAGGTGAGGGTCCGCAATGCCACCTCGGGAGAGGAGGTCATGTGCGACACCATCTTGCTGTCTCAGGATCAGGCCATCACCGCGGGCTCGAGGGTGTGGTTCGAGGGTGCGGACACGACGGACCCTAACAAGTCCCGGACCGTCCAGGCGTCGAGGACCTCCCCCCCGTCGAGGGTCGATGGTAGGGTTCAACACGAGGCCTTTCTCTGATATGGGCGATCATCAAAGCCGGCGTGCTATTCCTCTCGGTGTGGGCGCTGTTGGAAATTCGGAGAGACACTAGTGGCAGGGATTAACCTAGACGTTCGGATCACAGGCGATCGCAAGATGATGGCCAAGATCCGGAAGCTGGCCAAGCAGTATCCAAAGGCGTTTCACGCTGCGCTGTTCTCGGTGTCCGTCGACATCATGAACGCCACCATCCCCAGGACACCCATCGACCAGGGTGATCTGAGGGCCTCAGCCTTCGTATCCGAGCCGATCAAGACAGGCAACGGGGCTGCGATCGTTCTGGGATTCGGAGCCGAGCACGCCATTTTCGTGCATGAGAAGCTGGGGGTCAACCACCCCATCGGCGAGGCCAAGTTCCTGGAGAGGACCTTCCGAGAGATGGCTCCCAGCCTGGCCAAGAAAATAGCAGACGAGACGGCGGCCCAGGTAAAGGCCGGTCGTGTGAGCCTCAAGAATTCACCCTTCGCTACGGAGCCCAACCAGTAATGGCATTCCCCAACGTCGACGAAGACGTGAGAGATTTCCTGGCCGATGCTCTCAGCCTGACGGCTGGGACCCAGATCTTCTCAGGTGGCCAGATCGATCCCACCGGAACGACGGTGGCCCTGGCGATCTTCGTCCGAGCGACGGGCGGACTGGTTCAGCAGCGCTCCATGGGCGGGGCCAGCGGCCGGAAATTTGAGGAGGCGAGCGTCCAGGTAGAGGTCCGTGGGAACCGTGACGACCCCGCCAGCGCCCGAACTCTAGCAAGGTCGGCCCATCTAGCATTGGAACGACCGGCAGGCCTTTACGAGGGCACTGGGCTCCTGGCCTCCTATGCCTCGTGTTTCCCAAGAACCCCACCCAGTCAGATCAAGCCGAACGATTCTGACTTCCCGATCTGGGTGTTTGATGTGGATCTGACCTATGACCAAACCTGAGATCATCGATCCATGCCGGCACCGTGGGAAACCCGGGACCGTGTGCAGCCGGGAGAAGGGCCACGCCGGGGACCACAACGAAACCGAGGTGGCGATCAAGGCCACCCACATCATCGAAGAGCTGGTTCTCATGCGGGAGGATTTCATCCGGTCCGCTGCCAGACTGGACTTGCTCATCGGAACGGTGACCGAAGCCGTCGGGGGATGCATCCATCCGAGACAGGAGCGGATCCCCCAAGGTGCATTCTCTTGCCCGGATCGCTTCAAATGTCGGGCGTGTGGTGATACGTTCAATGGGCCAGCACTTGGCGAAGGGAGGGCGAGCGCATGACAGTCCCACATGGTTCGGAATCGGAAGTCTTGATCAGCTCACCCACACACTCGATCGACGCGAGTGCGTTCCTCACATCCTACGAGAACCCGGTCTCAGTCGAGACCTCCCCGAAATTCGGGTTCAAGGCCACGGCCAAGACTCACACAGCCAGCCAGGACCGCGACGCCCAGCCAGCCTACGAGGGCTACTTCGACGGAGTCGCTGGATCGATCGATGAGATCATGGACGCCCTATTGGGTGACGACGAGAACGGAGATGGCGCGGCCCTCTTCAGCCACTCCCCTGCAGGCGGAGCGCTCGGAGACCTGGTTAAATGCTCCCAGGGAATCAACACGGAATACGGGGTCGGCAGCGATGACGACACATCTGTCGCGTTCACGGTAAGCGCCCAGTCGATCGTGGCAGTCGAGACCGGTGTCGTGACCCATGCCCTGGCTGCGGAAAGTTCAGATACGAACGGCGCCACGACGGACAACGGAGCCGCGACGAGCAATGGTGGCTCGGCATACATCCACGCGCCCGCAGTGGCTGGGACCCTGACCCTGACGATCCGCCACAGTACCGACAATTTCGTTGGGGATGACACCCTGTTGGGATCATTCACAGCCTTCACTGGACCGCGTGGCCAGCGGATCACGTTCTCGGGAACGGTCAAGCGATACACCAGAGATGTCTGGACGCTCGGCGGGTCGCCGGCTACATTTGCCACCGACCTGATCCGCAAGTAATATTGATTCGAAGGGACGCCAGTCCCTGAGGTAGTGGGAACACCAAAGCCTCGGAGCCACCAATCGGTGGTCGCCGGGGCTTTTTCTATTGGAGGAATGCCATGTCGGTTCCACACGGAAGTGGTGGTCATTACACGAGCGACGACTCGGGTGGGACCCCAACGGATATCTCGGCGTTTGTGACCGGAGTCGATTGGCCAAAGTCGAAAGACACAGCCAGGACCGACGGCTTCGGATCAACCGCTAAAACCTACGTGTCCGAATCCGCCGAGGGTGGGACCATCGCCGTCGAGGGGATGTGGGACGCAGTGGTCGACGCCCTGATGGACGCCCGTGTTGGCGTCTCCGGGACGGAGATCTATGGCCCGGAGGGCAGTGCCAGCGGGACGGTCCGCTACACGGCCGAAGCGATTCTCCAGGAATACAGCGGGCCCCAAGCCGGCCTCGATGGTGCGGTGACGTTCAGCGCCACCTACATCGTCAACGGCGCTCGGACCCGGGACACGTTTCCCTAATCCATAAACCAACCTAGGGGGACCACCCAGGGGGTAAAATGTCGAAGAGAAAGAAGAAGGGCCAGGCCCAGAAGCGGCCGGCGGCCGAGGCCGAGCTTTCACCATTTGAGGCAGCGCGACGGAGAATGCTGCCCAAGGAAGACGCGGAGCGCGTATCAGTCTTTATGGAACTGGACATGGAGTCGGGACCGGTCGACGCTTTCGTGCTGTCCCCAACACTCTCGGATCGCCAGGTCTGGGTGGCGTTGCTCTCTCCGGAATCCGCGCAGAAGCAGGACGACGGGACAGTCAAGGTCACGGGCAAGGGAGACTACACCCGCGCCAATATTGGCCTAATGATTCGGACTCTCTACTTCGCGCCCGAGGGCGAGGAGGGGAAGGTCGGTCCGCGCTTGTTCAAAGACAACGAGATAGAAGCCATCGCCAGTCTCCCGGCGTCGACAGAGTGGGTCACCAAAGCGTGTGACGTTGCTCGCGACCTCATGGAGGATGGGAAGGCAGCCGCCGAAAAAAAGTAAACCACAGCGAGGAAGAGCTCCTCATGGCTGTGTGTGAAATTTTGGGGAAGTTTCCGAGTGAGGTTGAGGCGTTGCCGTTCTCTGAGTTCTGTCGGATGACGGCGTATCTGAACCGTAGAGGCCAGAAGCTGGCGATCGATCGGGCGAAGGCGGGCAAGGGCAAACCCGCAGTGAGAGAGCCTAAGCGGAAGGGACGAAAATTCCGAGGTAAGTGATGGGTAGAATCGACGCGGGTACAGCATGCGCGACCCTACAGGGGAACACCGCTGGCTTTACATCTGCGTTTGTCAAGGCCCAACTCGCTACCGATGCGGTCCGGCAGGGTATCAGGCTGCTGGGTGCAGGCCTCAAAAGCGCGGTCAAGTTCATGGCAGATGCGACCAAAGCGGCCGCGGTCCAAGAACAGTCCATGGTCAACCTCACAGCCGCACTCTCGCGCGCTGGTGAAAGGGATGCACCGAAGGCCGCCGCGGAGTTCGCGAAGTTCGCATCCGCGCTCCAGGACGTGTCCACAGTCGGCGACGAAGTCACGCTCCAGGCCGCCAGCCTCGCGGCTAGCTTCGGCATCACAGGCAAGGAACTGGAGCAGACGACCCAAGCCGCGGTCGATCTGTCGGCGGCAACTGGCACAGACCTGAAAGCCTCCATGTTGCTACTCGGAAAAGCGTTCAAGGGAGAGACAGGCAGCCTCAGCCGTTATGGGATCATCCTAGACAAGAGCACACCGAAGTCGGAGAAGTTTGCCGAGTCGCTCAAGATCATCAATCAGCAATTCGGCGGGGCGGCCGAGGCTCAGGCCAAGACCTATGCTGGCCGGATCGAACAGCTGGGCAACCGTTGGGGCGATCTCCTCGAGGCGGTTGGTCAGAACATCCAAGAAAACGAGATCATCAACTCAGTGATCCAGGTGGTGACTCAGTCGGTCGCAGATCTGACTTCGTTCATCGAAGGGAACCAGGACACGATCAAGGGCTGGGTCGACCAGGGCTGGCTGATTGCGATCAAGGTGATGGACGCCTTCATTCAGGTGGGCGGGTTTATCGCCAAGATGTTCCAGGCCTTGAAGATCGTCGGCACCGGTGCGCTCCTGGCCATGGCCAAGGGTTGGCAACTCCAGCTCAAGGTAACCGAGTTGGTCTTGACCCCGCTGTCGAAAATCCTGGACGCGATGGTCGCGATCGGTGCCCTGAAGACGAACCCACTGGCGGATGGATTCAAGAGCGCGCAGGCGGCTGCCGACCTCGCTGTGGAATCATTCGGCGAAGTCCTCGACGAACAGCTCCAAGGATTCGACGCCATCGACAAGGGGGTCGCTGGTCTCCGCGGCAAGCTGGCCGGCTTCAACCGGGCAGTGCAGGAAAACGCCAAGACGATCAAGACAGCCTACGAAGGGACGGCGCTCCCCGCCATACAGAAGGTCGATGAGGAAGCCCGCAAAGCCGCAGAGAAGGCGGCCGCCGCAGCTGCCAAGCTCATGGCCGAGGCGCAACAACAGGCCGCCGACGTAGCCCAAACGATCGGGGATTCCTTGGGCCAAGCCTTCGCGGGATTGGTGACTGGTGTTGTCTCGGCTGGAGAAGCCCTCCGATCATTCGCGTCGACAGCGGTCTCCACGTTCTCACAGATCCTCACCCAGAAATTGATCGCCGACCAGGTGGCAGCGGCGTCAACGAGATCACGAGCGGTGGGCGAAGTCACTGCCAACGCTGCGTCGGCTGCGTCGGGTGCGGCCGCCTCACAGGCTGCGATTCCGCTCATCGGTCCAGCCCTTGCCATTGCCGCTCTCGCGTCGGTGAGTGCTATCGTTCTGGGGCTCTTGAGTTCATTCCACACCGGAACGATCTCGGCGAGTTCCAACAACCTGTTGAGACTGCCGGGCATGCGGCCCGATGAGGGGATGGCCAAGATCCAGTCGGGAGAGCAGATCCTGTCGCGTCAAGACATGGCGGGTCGAGGGCGTGGCGACCAGGTCAGGGTGACCGAGATCCGGATGCCTCTCCCATTGTCCCGTCCACAGATGAGGCGCTTCCAGAAAGATGTGTTTTTCCCGGAGGCCAGGCGAGCGCGGCTGGTTCCGGCGATGAGGTGATCGATGGCCGTTAGCGGTGTGACAGTTCCAGCCGGTGAGATAGCCGACCGAAACGCGGGCTTCCCGTTGGCGTTCGGCAGCCACGCAGGCGACGCCCTTGTGCTGGGCACGTCTCGGTGGGCAGCCACTGCGACCGCTGTATTCGGAGACGCAGACAACACGGCCGTGAACTTCCCAGTCCGATGGGCCACTGACCGAAGAGGCTACAAGCGAACCAAGCCAGCGACGACGGCCACTGGTCACACGTTGCTGTTGGATCTCGGAACCTCGGCGTCCGATATCGATGTGTTGATGCTGTGGGGATACGCTGGACTTGACGGCGTCACGGTCTCGATCGAGGTCGCAGACACCGCTGACTTCGTCACCAATCCAGTCACGATCGGTAGCTTCGTATTCCCAGCATCGGATCGAACCAGGCGAGTCGTGTTGGCGCAACTCAGCGATGGGGTCAACGCAGAGGCTCGGCTGTCTGGTGTCCAATTCATGCGCCTGAAGTTCACCAAGGGATCCGGGTTCACACCAGAGATCGGAGAGGTGTGGCTCGGCCGCCGGCGCCAGTTCTGGAACCAGCCTCTGGCCGGGACCGGCTTCTCTCCCAACATGATCGGAAGCCTCTCATCGAAGAGTGGCCCAGGGCAATCGTCCACGACGTACGTCAAGGCTCGAGCCCATAAGATCCTGGAGGCTGCGTTCCGATCGAGCAACACAACAGAGGTCGATATTGTCAAGGACCTGAACGATGACACCGAACAGGGGACCCGCCATTTTTGCTGGATCTTCGACCCATCGACCACTGACCTCGACGACGAGTGTCACGTCATGGATCCACAGACCGAACTCTATGAGGACCCGGTCGGGATCGGTGAATTCATCCGGGAGCACATCATCGACGGAGCCGAGCAAGCGCCGTTCCTCAAGCTGGAGACCATCCCCTAGTGGCAGCCGTAACCGAAAATTGGCTGAGGGCCTTCGAGTCCGACTCAGTCGAGCCTGTGGTCGTCGTGGAGATCCACCTCACCGTGAGCGATGTTCGTCGGTACACCAGCGATTACCGCGCGGCCGAGGAACTCCAGGCCGAAACCGGAGACCAGTATCTCCCGCTCGTTGCTGAAGTCGACACCGTGGGGGTGAGCTTCGATCCACTCAACGGCAAGGTGGACATCGGTTCCGAGTATACGGTCCTGCTGGAGGATGACACCGGGGTCGAGGACGAAGCGCGAGAACTCGTGGCCAACGAGGACGTCCATGGCCGACGCGTGACAATGAAGCTAGGAGCCGTTGGGCTGGCCGAAGTTGACTACGCAGACCTGTGGGGTGGCACTCTCGAGGAGACCGTTCCGTCGACAACGTCGGTCGAGTTCAAGGTCATGCCGGCCTGGAAGATCCTGGTCGATCGAGAAATCCGAAGGCTCACACCGACGACATCACAAGTCAGCCGGACCCATCCCTATGAAGAGATGGAGCAGCTGTTCGGTATGGCGGATGTCGAAGGGGCGATGATCGATTCCACAGCGTTCGATCCAGACACCGCAGCCAACGCGGCCATCGGCCATTGGGTCATCGCGCGCGGAGTCATGGGGATCGACGACCGCAATATCAAAGCCGGGGAGAAAGTCCTGGACCTGGTCCTCGACCTGGCGCGGATCACGAACTCGGTTGTTCTCCCACTCCACAGTGGGGCGCTCACAGTTCGGCGCTACGATCCGACCGCACCGTCGGTCGACTCTTGGGTTGAGGGAGAGGACTTCGAGGCCGAAGACTTCGATCAAGTCGAGACCCACGAGAATCTAATCAACCATGCCATCGTCAACGCTGGCTGGCTCGGAACATCAGGAGCCCAAGACACGCGGGGCCGCGCGGGCACTGCGGAAGTAAACGCCAATTCCAGCAAGCGGTCCAACGAAGGCGACTTCCGATACGCGCTTGACCGCGTCGATGATGCGAGCGCACTGCGCCACAACTCAGACGGCGGGGTCACGCTCAAGCGCCAGGTGACCGAGACGATCGAGTCCCGATGGACTGGTGTGCAATCGCAGCTCGAGGCCGCCATTCTCTCCGGTGTCAGCCCAGGAGTCGGTGGAACCTTCGACCTCTCCGGAGGCTGGCTCGATGCATTCACAGGGTTCCGCAAAGACGATGGTGATGCTGGGGAGTGGGAAGTCACCGACTCGAGGCGGGCGTTCATCCTGATCGAGACGGAGATCATCGCCGTCGATCTGATTACACAGGGCAGTGGTTCGGGAACCTTCCCGGTCCTTGGACCTGACGGGGAGCCAGCGCCAACGATCGATTACGATTTCGCGACCGCAGAGATGCGCGTCATAGAGCGCGGGGCCCATGGGACGGTGGCGGCTGCCCACCCAGTCGGGGCAAACGCTGTCGATGTGACGCTCATGCTCGAGGCCTCGGATGGGGTCATGAAGCGGTGGATCGATGGCGTCCCGATCTGTAAAATCCGAACCGGCCTGGACAAACACAAGGTCGACGCCGGCGAGATCATCGACATCACCACCCCTCAGTATCTGGCCAAGGGTGCGAACGGAGCGGTCGCTCTGAAATTCCAGGTCATCTCGAAACAGGTGACAGCGATCGGAGACTCTGCCGGGATCGATTGGATCATCGCGCGGGCTCCATCGGACACGGTTCCTGCCAACCCCAACATCCCAGTCGTGATCAAAGTGGGTCTCCCTGGACAGATGTCGAAGTGGCTCGAGGGGCAAGAGATCCTCAAGGACTTCACCTCCGAGGGCCTCGGACTCTTCGACTCAGGTCTCGACCTGACGATCGACCCAGGCAAGATGAAAATCGCCTCGAGCCTGGTCGCCCCATCGGCCGCGATCACCAATGCACTGACGGCCAACGAGACGACCCACGTCTCCTATGATGGAGAGCGCCACGCGTTTATATATCGAGACAGCACTGTCGGGCCGCCTGACGACCAGAACCCGTTCTCCCTGCCCATTGCATCAGTGTCCACCAACGCGTCGGCTGTAACGGCGACTGAGGACCTCACCGATATAGTGGGCATCGTAGGCCCCAAGATCTCCGGTTACACGGGCCCGGAGTTCGCGGACTTCCCAATCCCCGAGCGATACACCGATGGCCAGACGATCCAGGTGGCTGACGGCTCCCCGGGCGGGAAGACCTATCGGCTCGACCAGCTGGCCTCTCCCTACGCCACCGAGGTGATCGCGGACTCCCCCGACATCTACTGGCGCCTTGACGAAACCGTTGGCACCACAGCCACGGACTCATCCGGCAACGGGAACGACGGGACTTATCGGAACGCACCGCTCCTGGACCAGGCCCCCCTGATTCTCCAGGGTGTCGGAACGCTGCTTGAGGCTGGCCGGTCTGTGGACTTCAACAACGCGGTGACCAACGAGGACGTCCAGCTAGCGGCCTACGCCGGCTTGGCTGGCGCGACGGCGTTCACTGTGGAGGCCTGGGTCAAGTTCAGCGATGGCGATTCGACGCTGGTCTCCTGGCAGACAAGCCACGAGCTCCGGGTCTACTTCAACGAATCGGGCGCGTTCCCAGTCCGGGTCACCGTTGACGGGGTCGACTATGATTTCGCAGCCTCGACGATCGTGGGCAATCTGAACGATGGGAACATCCACCACGTGGTCATCACCTGGGACGGAATCGCAGGAACGCTGCGCCTCTATATCGACGGCGCCCAGGAGAGCGTGATCGACGGCACGGTGGCCAAGAGTGTGACACTGGGCGGGAGCGGGGAATTGCTGGTTGGCCAGAACGTCGACGCGCTTCCCGCGGCCGAGGCCTTCAACGGATTCATCGACGAATTCGCCCTATACACCACGGAGCTTTCGAGCGAGAGGATCCGGGAGCACTATCGAATCGGACGGGATGGCCCACGTCGGTGGATCCCCACGGAGCCAGTCAACCAGCTAGGCGGCCTCTTCGATCAGCTGATCTCCGGAGACGACATTGTCAAGGGCGGGCTGTTCTCTGCTATCCGTGGCGCCATCGATGGGCGGATCACGCGCGATTCGCTGAGCGGGACCGGAAAATCGACAGGAGATCTCGCCAAGATCGGCGGGGCTGGACCGCTCGCGATCGACGGGTTCCGGGTTTCGTGCGAGGTGACGGGCCAGGTCGTGGGAGCAGTCACCCTGGTTCCGATCAACTACGACACAACGAAGTGGGACTCGGCCAACATCTTCAACATAACGACCGACGTCGGGACAATCCCAGCGAATGGGGGCGGCATGTGGGTCCTGTTCTGCTCCGGAGCATTTCAGCAGGAGAGGGTCAACAAGCGGTTTTTCGTGGAGATTCAGGTCAACACTGGGACGGGATTCAAGACCGGCGACGCGTTCGGTGGCGGCCGCGGCCAGTCCCTTTTGATGCCATTCGCCCAGGGCAACCTGGCGTTCAACGCGATATCGGTGAACAGCTTGAAAGCTGGCGATACCTTCCGGTTCCAGATTTTCAACGGCGACAACAAAGTCCAGACGGTGACGGTCAACCCAGCTCACACGTGGGCCGGCGGCTTCCGAATTCCGTTCTCGGAGCATCTCCAGTAAGGTGGACCCATGGCCAGGATCGTAACCCTCACAAACTCCCTCGTGACCACAATCACGAAGCACAAGGGCCAGAAGCTGACGCTGGATTTTACGAACGGATCCAACGAGGTGACGTTGGAATACACCCACACCAATGCCCAAGGCACGACCGTTGAGACATTCGAGGCGGCCTTAGGCGTCACGGCCGCGACGAGTCTAATCGCTGGGAATTCCACGGAAATAGATACGATCATGGATGCCGTGTGGACGGTCCTGCTCAACAATGGTGCGCTTGGCACCGGAACCATAGGGAACGGGTGAGCCATGGGGAACCTCAACGGGTCTGAGCCAATGGACGATCCACAGCCACAGCAACGGCCCTGGGGTGCGCGGCGTGGCTACCGCAACGACGGCGAGCCATGGTGGGCTCGGCTCGTGGAGCGGCTCGGGCTCCCGACGTTTCTTCTCTTGCTGTTCCTCTTCTTTGGTTACAAGCTCGTGATCGCGGCGGACCTGAAATGGACCGCGCACAACACGGCGTTGGTGGAATCGATCAACGGATTCACGCTCGAACAGAAGTCCACGACTAAGGCGGTCAACGATTTGTCGGACGAGCTGAAGGACCACGCACGGGGGTTCGGCGACTGATGGGCAACATCCAGCTATTCGCGGACAAGTTCTCCGAGATCACCGGCGACCAGGCTGGCGGCCTTGGCGATGAGCTCTTTGTTCAGACTGCAGGCGCGGGCAAGGGGAACCTGGTCGGGGGCTACGCCAAGACCTATCTGGCTGGTGAGACCGCTGAGGTCAAAGCCCGGTTGGTTGGTGGTCTGGCGTTTGGATACGCCCTGTGTTTCGGGAATGACGCTACCGTCACGGCGCTAATCCATGCCAACCACGCTGGCGCCGTCGCCATGGGACAGTGCTTCGCCAACAGAAGCGACAGCGAGTTGAACGCCAACTCGTCGGGTTCGTTCGTGTTGGGTTACGCGTCCGGCGGGAAGCTCCACGCGGGCGCCTACGGTGGGGGTTCACTGGTCCATGGGATCGCTTACCACTACACCTACGTTCCTCAGGACGGGGGAGTGGGGGCCCAGGCCGAGATCGAGGGGCTCGAGCTTGGTTCATTTGCGGGTGGTAGCACCTATACCTACGATGGGAGTTCCTATTATTCCTCACGGATCGAGGCCGCGGGCGAGGGATCTGTCGCCCACGGCTATGCTAACAGCTCGGCGGCAGGTGCATATTCAACGCTGATATCAGCCGCTGGAGTGGGATCTGTCGCATTCGGAAACGCCTACAACACGGCCTACATCGAAGCAACTGGGGACGGGGCCTTCGCGATGGGCTATGCGGGGGGCACTAGTGTCGATGTAGGTAGGATCCGAGCAACCGCCGATGGAGCTTTCGCCTTTGGCCAAGCGTATGGCGCAGCAAATTTCATCACGGCCAGCGCTATCAACGCGGCCCAGTGGGGCCCAGGTGTCAACGCCAAAGCTGACTCAATGAAGATCGGGAACGGCGGGTTGCATTTATTCGGTAAGGCAGGCACACCGACAGGGCTCGCCAACGGAATGGTGTGGATGAACGCTGGGTATGCCTACATCCGGAGCAACGACGTCAGCGTCAAGATCGTGCCATAGGGGAGATCGATGAAAATCAAAGTCAAAGGCGGGAAGGTTGTCCACGAGCGGGGCGGGGATTTCGAGATCTCCAAAGAGGACATCCAGGGCCGGATCACTCGTTTGACGGAGCGGCTCGCAACGGCACAGGAACGCGTCGTCGCAGCTACGGCCAAGCGCGATAAGGTCCAGACCCGGCTAGACGTCCTGGTCGCGGTCGAGCCCAGCGCCCGGGCAAAGGCGGATATGCCTTGAGCGAGTTCCACGCCATCGGAGGATTGCCACGGAGCGGGTCCACCCTGCTGTGTAATATCCTGAATCAGAACCCTAGGTTCCACGCATCGTCGACCAGCGTGCTTCCCCAGACACTGTCAGGGATGGCGCATCTCTGGAGCAACTCACCCGAGATCAAGAGCCGGCTAATCGATGACAAGCAAGCGACCGAAGATTGCCTCGGTCACGTGATGCGGGCTGTGATCACAGAGTGGCACGCCAGCCTGAGAGGCGTCGTCTTCGACAAGAGCCGGGCCTGGAACCACAACGCGGCCCTCCTAGAATACCTGGTCCCATCGGCCAAGCTGATCCTCTGCGTCCGGGATCTCCGGGCTGTGTTCGCATCGATCGAGAAGCAACACGGCAAGAATCCGATCTTTGACCTGGCCACCGTGCCGCTGGAGAAGACCCACCTCACCCGGGCGGACAGTATGTTCTCGGCCCAGGGCATGATCGGCGGTCCGCTCGTTGGGGTTGAGGATGTGCTCCGACGGCGATCACAAAACGTCCACGTTGTCCAGTATGAACAACTGGTCGCCCAGCCTAGAAAGGTCCTTTCTACGCTCTACACGGAAATAGGCGAGGACGATTTCGACCACGATTTCGACAACGTCAAGAACGCGGCCACGGACTGCGATGCTCTCTACCTGGACAAGTTCCCACACCAGGGGGATGGTAAGGTTGAGGAGCGTAAGGAAGACTGGCAAGAGCACGTATCCCCGGACGTGTGCGCCCAGATCATGAATCGATTTCCTAAATATAACCGGGCCTTTGGATACGTATGATCGTCGCCGAACGAACAGAGACCGCGCTTTCCCTGGAACTCTCCGTCGACAAGAACGGAGGCCAGACCGGGCTGACTGCGGTCGTCGCGATTCGGGACGGAGCCACCACCAACAGCTGGTTGGACTTCAACGATGGCACGTTCAAGACGAGCGGCTGGACCACACGACAGGCGGCGATGACCGAGGTCAGTGTCGGCAACGCCCCGGGCGTGTATCGGGCAACGCTGGATCTGACCACCGTCACACTCCCGACCGGTCCGTTCCTGGTCGCCGAGTTTGACGTGAGCGGAACTGTCGTGGGGAACACGATCGAGGTCATCACCCTGGTCGACACCTTCAAGCGCATCGCGCCGGCGGGCTTGCTCCACGAGAATTCCATGATCGACAACGTGGTCACCAACACCGGGAAGTTCGTCACGTCCAGCAGGATCCGGCACTTCGCCACGGCGGCCGCTCTGGCAGCTGCAACCGCTGGCGCAGCCGATGACGCCGATTCGGAGATTGCTCGCTATCTGATGGTGGCTGCCCCAACAGTGGCGAATGGTAGTATCCTGAGTACGTTCCAGATCACAAAGGATCTCTGACATGAGTGTTGCACTGCTCACCCGCGGATACATTGCACCGGCCCCGGTGACTCGCATCACCACGGCGATCTCGGGTAGCATCACGACACCGTCACTCGGGCTCCAAGCCTGTCCGATAGGAGTTGAATACGATGGGTACTATTTCGAAATCGCTCCCACTGGACTCGAAGATCGTGTTGAGCCGGAACCAGGCCACGGTCTGGACGGTGAACTTTCTCTTGGACGGGGTGGCCGAGGACCTGACGAACGACACGGTCTCGTGGACGGTGACCCGGAAACAGGGGGGAGCGGCGCTAGCTGGGTTCCCTCTGGCTGGGGTGATAGTGGCTCCAGCCACTGACGGTGTCGCCACCTTCACTTTCACCGAGGCGCTTGTTGAGGCCATCTCTGCACCCGATGACACCACCTATCTTATCTACGAGATCACTCGGGCGGAGGGAGGCTCTGTCCCGCTTGTTTGGTTCCGTGGCCCGTTTATCGTTATTCCCGGGGTGGTTCCCTGACATGTTCAAGGTGTGCGTCGACGCTGGGCATGGCGGCAAGAACATCGGGACCGAGACCCCCGATGGATCGATCCTCGAGAAGGACGTCAACCTCGCCATAGCCAAGGCGTTCCACCGGAATCTCTCCCGGCTCATGTGGTTCACTGACTGCAAGTCCACGCGGGAGAGCGACAGGCACGTCCTCATGCGCCAACGCGGCGTGGTCTCCAAGCGCCATGGGTCCAAGCTGGTCTATACGATCCACTGCAACAACCTCCCAGACAGGGTGGCCGACGGGGTTCGATGCTTCTACTGGCCGGGCAATGAGACAGGCAAGGCCATCGCCCGCGCGGTCGCCGATGCGTTCCCCTCACCACTCAGACAGAAGACCGCAGCCGTTGCGGCCGCTGCGCCCGGTGCCCAACAGAACGTGTTGAAGGTCCACAAGGCCACCGCGGTCCTGGTTGAGGTTGGTTTCCTCGATGACCCCGAAGACGCAGCCTCGCTCCAGGATCCGAAAATCATTGACGGGATCGTGGCGGCGTTGTTGGTTGGGGTGGCTGAAGCGAGACGACTGATTCCATAGGAGGAGATACATGGAAATTCTACGAAGTTTGGCACACAACCCACGGCGCCGCATGACCGCGGCCTTCTTTCTCTCGGTCATAATCCTGACCGCAATCTGGCTTCTTGGGGGTGTCGCCTTCGGGGCGGAGCCCACGGTTGGGGAGCTCATCGACCAGGGCCAGCTGGTCGCGGCGATTTGGCGGGAGGGAGGCTGGGTCACGGGGATCGCTGCGTTGGCCGCCTTCCTCGTAGACCTCACCAAGCTGGGGGTCGTGGCAGAGCGAATCAAGGAGTACGCCCTCCACTGGATTAGGCCATTGCTGGCCCTGACGATCGCTGTGACGGGCGGAATCGGCCTCGGCCTAGCTCGGGGAGTCTCCCTCGGCCTAGCGGTCGCTGAGGGC
>SDBT01005673.1_pt1 | contig 20874 bp, 29 predicted proteins | sample 2277101 | NCBI WGS metagenome assembly SDBT01 (sample SAMN10404973, study PRJNA504765) | marine sediment metagenome | isolation source: marine sediment core GS10_PC15, 103 cmbsf | place: Arctic Ocean: Southern Knipovich Ridge | collected 2010
TACCTTCTTTCTTCCAGCTTCAATATCTGCCAGAAGTTCCGGAGTTGCTTTCATTGGAACCCGTCTACCATCAACGCTTACATCTATAGTTTTCCCAACCTTTACATCTGGTTCATAGGCTCGACCAGTTTCGTATTCCCTGGCTTCTGACGGTGAAGCTATTCCAATTTTCGTAAAAGTCTCTTCTCCCTTACCCTTTTCTATCCAGCCTTTTTCATACGATCCAGGTTTGTTTGGGTCTGGTCGTATATGTTCAACATAGTTCGGATCTTTTTCAAGTCTACCAAGTTCCTTAAACTTTGAAATCATTTCTCCGGGAGTCATTGTGCCTTTATTCGCTTCATAAAATGCTCCCCAGGCTGACGGTGTTTTTCGCTGCTCTGCTCGTATCTGCCTTTCCTCAGCCTCACGACTTCGCATAGATTGACCAGCCATTCCTGCTATACCCCTACCAAGTCTACCTGTAGCAGTATCTCCACCAAAAGCCCCACCAATTATACCAGCAATAGTTGCAAATTTATCTGCTGGCATACCTTTCCATATTTCTCCCATTGGCTTTGTTTTGGTTTGTTCGGATATTGGTATTGTCGTAGCCAGAGTTGGTGCATTAACCGCAAAGTTATCACCAATACCACCGTACTGATCAACGATACCAGTGGCACCAGGCTTTGCGCCACCAACCCCCTTCATAGCAGATGCAATTTGCAAAATATTACCAAATGTATTATCACCGCCTTTTTGGGGCACAGCAAGAAATGGAGTAGAAGCCGGTTGATTCGGAACACCAGACCTTATAATTTGTTTCTTACCTGCTGGACCAGTTCCACTAAAAAGTTGTCCCATTTGTATCCGTGGTCCACTATTTTTTGTTTCTCTTCCTTCTCTATCAAAAATCCTATAATGCTGAGGCATACTTTCTCCTTTTATCCACCAAATAATCCATATGCAAGACCTGCTATGCCACCAATTACCGGACCAACACCAGGAATCAAAGACCCAATTGCAGCACCAGAAGCTGCTCCAGAAATAGCCTTGTTTGTCCTACTTAGCCCCCCACCTTTTTGAGTCCTTGCACCTTGTAAAGCCCCAAGACACGCACGTTCAAAATCAATGACCGTGAATGGCCATAACTTATCCTGAGCAGCCATGGCATAATTAGCTTCATCAACGTCCATCCTGGCTTGAAAGTAAAGCCGCATAATATCCGCATAAGTCACAACAGCATGCTTATTCCATTCAAGATGTCTTCCCCATCTTTCTTGCACAAGAGGAAGAAGCCTAAACCTTAGTTCAGCACTAAAATCAGCAATCTTTTTAACTCGTGCGGATTCGATAAGAGACTTGCCCACCACATAAGTACTCGACATTACAGCATTGGCATCTCTCATTCCTAACTCAAACCGTGGAAGAATATTTTCTTCGATATCATCGTCTATTAAATCGGCCTGTGTACCGACAAGATCAGTTACTTCTCCAGAGTCTAACGTATCTGCAAATATCTGGCCATGCAAAGCATCAATATCAAGGCCAGCTATAAACTTGCCATACATATCATATAAAGAAGGGAAGCTTGCAATCGTATACGAAGCACCAAAAAAAGCATTATCAACAACTATGTCGGTGTATCCAGTATACGGAGAATCATCAGTCAATGCTATCCTGTAAGCTTGCGCCGCATCTAAAAATGATTGATGTTTGCTCTCTATATAAGGAGCATACCTCATTTCAATTTTTTGGTCACCACCACCGCCACCCATTATTAAACTCCAGTCTTCAACTCAAACCGTCTGCTTTTTTCCTTAAACCCAACAGCCTCAGCAAGTTCATAAATCCTTGGGTTATCAGAATCAAAAACAACCTTTGAGCATCTGTTTTTGGTTGCGAAATCTCCCATGAAGGACCAGTCAGATTCCCATACTTCAAAAGGAATTTTTTCAAATGAGTACAAACATTGAAAGAATAATATTTTCCTTCCTGTCTGTTTATCCATTTCTATTCTTGTGATCCCAAGAGACACAATTCTCTCTTGTTTTTCGTCAAGCCTTACCCAACACTGTGCGGTACTTCCAAGAAGTGCCTGTAACAATTCGTTCAAATACCTCTTTTGGTCTTCAGGCTCAATTGGATTAACTTCAAGAACACAAAACTTTATAGTATCCCAATGCTCGGTAATCTGCATAGCTGGCAATTTAATAACCATAACACACCTCCTAATGATCATGTACGGTAATATCAACTATGAATTCATCTGCCTCAAAATATTCCCATGTTGCAAGTCTTGCCCTGAACCTGAACTCATAGCCAAATATTGTAAAAAACACATCACCCCTACCATCAACAGCCTTCCAGTCTGTCTGTTGCATTGCTAATGCACGATTCTGTCTATATTCAATTGACACAGACAAGTCTCCATCTACGTCAGTAGCCAATCTGACAGAATGAATAGACTTACCATTTCTCGTACCAAAATCCCATATGTCTGTACGAATTGCAAAATTAGGAGTTACTATAGCTGCCGGAGATACGATATATTGTGTTCCATCTTGTGAACCAATACCGGTTACGTTAACCGGACCAGATCCGAGACTTTTACTTCCCGGGGAGTAGACAAACCCGTAAGTGCCATCACAAATATACACAAGATTGTTTTCAATATCATAAGACATTACAATTCCTGACATGGGTGAAAGGTATTCAGAATAATCAAGCCTCTCCTTACCTTCACTATCCAGTCTATACATGTATCCTTTATTGTCTATAAAGAAATGAACTGCCTTGTTTCCGGTAACGGCCTGTTTACTCTCAAGACCAATTCTGTGAATTGTTTGTATTCCAAATGTGTTTTCAATTGGAGGTACAACCGTAACTCCATTTTCACCATAAACAACAGGATTACCACCAAGTATTCTTATATCATAGACCCAACCCTTCCAATCCATGGGTCTTTTACCAGCAATATTGTCTCTGCCAATTGTAAAGACAGCACTACCAATCCGTGACCAAGCTATCCAATTTTTTTCAAATGGTTCAGCAAGAGCATAAGAATGGTCAAGACTGGCAATAACCTCTATAACCGTATCAGTTGCCAATAAACCAACCTGACCAGTTCCGGCAAGAGATGCTTCAACAACTATCTTGGTATCAAACACAGTCACATTCAAATTAGAACCGGCAAGAGAAGCTACTACCTTGATAACCCCTTGATCACGGTTACCTTCAGCATCTACACCTTTACAATCAAAAGTAATATCTAAATCAGGATTTCGTGCCATCAGTTGCTCCTATGATGGTTGTGAAAGTCTGAACTCTGGAGCAGCAACGGTAAACACGCCACCATCAGCTTGTGTTATCTCACCACCAAAATCTATGTAGCCAACAATCGGATCATTGGCTGCAGTCTCGTCAAATATGATTGCTCCAGGAGACGGTCCTATAGACCCACCAGATGCTGTCCATGTCGGATTGGTCCAGGTTACTTCTGTCCTGTCATCACCATCGTCCTCAGTAACAGCAGAAAGGACAAGGACTTTAGTATCCCGGGTGTAGCCATTACCGGTAGCAAGTTCACTTGCAGAAACATCAGCATACAAATGATGATTATCAATATCAAAAGTGAATCCCGTATCCATCAGGATAACCTTGAATGTATCATTCGCAAAGTCGATAACCTTCGTACACAAAAGGTACAAAATTCTATTGCTTGGTACTGTTGACATGGCCTACTCCTTCTTTCTAATTATTTTATATTTTCCAAACTTGAGGTTCGGGTATAGGTGTGCCTACTACAACGACTTGCTGATCCTCCGTACCTATTACTTGGTTAGGAATTGGAGAAGGTATCAGTATCCATGACCCATCGGCCCCATTGTCACTGCTATACAATATATTGATAAATGTAGTTCCATCAAAGTCCTCACCACACTCACCATAGACAACTTCATTGTTATGGCTTTGCAATTCGGAAAAGGTAAAAGACAAATCCCACCCCACACTAACCTCGCTGAACGTAGCACCATAATCTGTACTTCTTAGAAGCACAGTTTCACTGTCAGATATTCTCCGAGCGAGAACCATAGTGTATTGAGCATTAGATGCTGAGATAATTTGAACAGTAAAAACTCTAAAATCGTAAGTTGTCAACCAATGTTGGTTTACAGTAAAAGTGGTCCCACCATCAACAGAATTATATATGACATGATAATAAGTGCTGCCGGACTTCCCGCCATCCAAAACTAAAGTAATATATTTTCCAGTCCCGCCACTTACATTAAGCGTAGCCCAAAAACAATATCTGCTGTTAAGGTCAGTGTAATAATCTTTCTCCCATACTTTAGAAAAGCTGATGCCATCATCAGTGGAACTCCACAACTCTATCATACTGGTTGCCGGAGAAGTATCAGTCCTGAGATACATAGCCCATATCGTGCCATCTTCAGATATTCTCAGTTCAATGTCATCGCTGGAAGATGCTCTGGCAGTTGGAAACGTCCAGGTCGTAGGGAATGAAAGCCCTTTGTCGGTTGACGTTTTTATTTGGGCCTTGTTAAGCGTAACCCCTTCCACTTCTTTTATATTACAGATACAAGAGATGGTATCCCCAACAAAATCCATGACGTTAAGCGTTCTTGTATCATCAACCTTATAAGGGATTCCATTAGTGTTTGACTCCCAAACATCTATCCGTCTTGGCAATTTTCCGTCTTCAAAAACATAAAGCCTCATAGAGAAATTACCAGAAGGAGCATTAGCATCTTCTCCTGCACAGTAATATGCAACAGCATCACTTGTACATCTACAAGTATTGGAATAATAAAGTAACTCCACATCCGCCCCGCCAAGATATGTCCAAACCTTATCCTCATACTTCATTGCTATAATAGCGTCACCATCAAGGCTCTGCCCTACAACAGCGATCTTACCTTCAAATACATCTAAAGATTGCTGCCACCACGCACCACCTAAAAGAGCAGACATTTCCACTGGTCCTTTGTGCCAATGTCCACACGGTTTATGATCATCTTCTCTATCAACAGTAAGTCCGATAGCTTCAGAAAATTCTACAGCCCTTGAATCCTTCGTCCAGTTAGGATTGTTCAAATAGCCAAATTTGTCCTCCTGTTCAGTGAAATTAAACTCACTCGGCCCTGCACCCTTATGGTCGTCAATCCAAGTCATTATCTCCGTATCTCCTCACGGCCCGTGGCCGTCATGCGAAAGCGCAACAAGGATGAAAAGTCATCTTGCAGGGTAATGACAACCTTGTCCCGTTTTTCGGCTTTTAGCGTAAGCGGTACGATCTGATCTTGACTGACCGTGATTAGCGTATTCGTGCCGTCTGATATGTAATTAGACAGCTTGCTTTGAGCAAACTGCAACAGGTCTGCAAGGTTTAATACCCTGACAGAAAACATGGGTATCGGGTTGCCCTCACCGTATTGCTCATAAAGATAGCCTTCTTCAAAAGTGTCTCCTAATATTTGGTCATAAGACAGGTGCGGCATTGTGCTGTCGGCATTATCGGCGTTGTAAGCGTCAACAAACAGCGTTTGATATGATTCAATATGAAACCAGGTGCCTAATGCTGGCTCAATCGTAAACTCAATGAGTGCGCCGCTTTCCTCAAGTTGCCACTCGTCAATATAGAATGTAGGGCTTTTGGCTCCTGCCCTCGCTATGTTTTCGATCCTGAAAGCGTCAACTGAGGACGCTGTAAGTCCCATGTCAGTAAGTGGAATCGCTATAAACTGCCAAATATCGTGATTTGTGTAGTCAAAGTAATCTTCTAAGTTAACCGCATTGCCCTCTAATGCTCCGTCAAGGTGAGCATATATAGGAAACGAGCCGCCAATTTTCCAGCTTTTGTCAACGAATATCCACATGGTCATAGCGACATAATTGCCGGTTAGAACAACATTGTTGCCCGGACCTACGTTGTTGATAGCCTGCACAATGTCACCAATATTAGCATTGTCGCACTTCAGCGCCTTGGCTGTGTCGTAAAAGTGGTCCGTGCTATCGGCTTCCCATTTTGAGCCCGTCGGTTCAGAAAACGTCCAGGCCACGGTGTCTGTACCATCATGCAAAAGCAGAGGCGTCCCACCATACTTGCCGTTCTGGTTCATCTCAATGCCATGGTGGGGGTGTGTTGCCCAAGCGGTGCGGCTGGCAAACGTCTTGTGCGGTCTGGTAGCTACGACAAGACCGACCTTTTCGCCTGGATCCTGATTAACTTCAACGGGAGTGCCATCTTTGTTTGCCAAATAATATTTCAGCATCGCTCTTACTCGTGGAGGTAACAGAAAACAACGCAGTTAATGTCTGCCGTTGGATCAACTCCGACACAGTTGAATACAAGAGCCTGATTCTCCGGCAAGATCAAACCGTTGGGATAGTCAAACTCTTGCTCTCCGACATAGTCCTTGTTAATGTAGAGCGTGTCAACAACTGTCCCGCCGGTGAGGGCTAAGTCTTCATCCCTGTACTCGCAAGCGACATCGAGTACCTTACCGCTGCCAGCCATGTTGTTTGCGGGCGTAACCCCTGTGCCTGATGTCGGTGTGCCTGTGACCCCTAATTTTATGTCAACGTCAATGGATAGTGTGGGTGTTGACATACGAATCTTGTTAATGATTAGCAACTGTTCCTCGTTGTTCTTGAGATAGAAAAAGTCTTTGTCTGTTCCGTTGGGGTCGGCCTCAAAGATAATAGAATAGGCGCTTTGATGCTCATCGTTAGCATGTAATCCTTGTGTTTCTGTAATAGCATTGGTTAGCGCCCGATGTTCTTTATTAACGTGCTGGGGAGTGCCGTCCGGGTCGTTTGTTGTAGGCATCTTCTTTCTCCTTTATATTTCGTAGTCGGCCAAATTGACATCAGTCGCTATGGACTGATGGTATTCTATTTTTCTAAGGAGCATGACAATCTCCTGTAATAGCTCAATCGCAGTTCTATCCTCTAACTCATCAAGAATTTCATCTACATTGTAAACCTCAACTGGATGTTGTTCCCGACCCATTAGTATACCCCCAGTTGTCTTGCCCAGGCAGTAAAGGTAATATTACTTTTGTCTGAGTAAACGACTATGAAGTCACCAACAGCCAGATTGACATCACTTCTTTCAATAACCCCACCAACACGGATAGTAACATCGTACTCAAGCCAGTCATCATCTGATACCGTATCGCCTTTGGCAACAATGGCTATACGAATTTTAGCATCTTTTGTTGTCCTGTTAGCAACTCCTATAGTAACAGGTACAGCACCGGCAGTATTAGACGGAGCAGTATAGAGTGTTGTGTTAACACCACCTGTCACACTCATACCAGCCAATCTTCCAGAAGACATAATTATCCTCCTGTCACATCTGGCGCACCAACAATAATCTGACCATTAAAATTGCAAATCGCTGATGCCAACGGTAAGTCAGATGTCTCAGAATATGTCTTGTCCATGGCACTCCTTACAACAGTAACAACACTGTTGCTCATAAAAACGTAATCATGCATATCCATAGCACTCCATGGATCACCTCCAGCAACCTCTATCTTCTCAACTAATGCACTACTAACCCACTCATAAATCTTGGTCAACCCAAACACAATAATGATATTTGTAAAAACTCTTATCTGCGGATACGGAAACCCATCAGTAATTTCAGTAGTTGCAATACGGGTTAATTCATCCAAAGACTGTAACACACCATCCCTACCAACAGCACCTTCAGCTTCTATTAAATACCCACTATTCCTCTTTGCTCGTTTTGAGGGTCTTAAACCCTTCACAAAGTTTTTTGTAGAGATTTTAACTATAGGCATTATAATGTACCACACCTCGACATACTTGGCCGATCCAGCCGTTTATAGGTTCTATCCGGCTGTGCGCCGCTGGTATTGGTCATGCTTAACCCTTCTGTAGACTTTAACCTTTTCTTGACTTCCGGAATAGCAATTTTCAAGATATCATCATAGTCCATCGTTGGATTATCTCCCTCGGTTTCTTGAACAACTGCCTGAACGGTCTGCTCGTGGCCCTTAAACTCTTTATGGTCAGCATACATTTGTTTGTTCAGTTCAAACATTTTGCCACGTTCAAGGACAAGGTTGCTCGCAATTGCCGGTAACCCAAGATATACTTCTTCCTGATTCTTGAGAAGTTCATCTTTCACCTTTTCAAAAAGGCGATCTACAATTTCCTGCTTTTCTTCCTCAATCATTATTTACCTCCACTTGGAACCCATCCATGCTTAATTGCTCTCAAGAGATTTAATGCCTTTTGAGCCGCTGTTGAACTCTTACATTTCTGCTTCACTACCCACCTGTCACCTTCCTTCTTATAGACAACACTTCCCTTTCGTTTGTACGGCATACTCTCTATCCTTCGTTGATATTGTAAGCCCGATTAGTACCAGTTATATTTAAGTGGATTGGTTTCATAGTGTTTGCCAAGTTCCTGCTAATTATTCTACCCCACGCTTCCGTGGCATTAAGGCGAAGATCTGCAGAAACCCTACGTCCAAATCTTGGAGCTACCTGAATCGCAAGTTTCAAGACCAATCCATCCTCATACTCACCAGGAAGCACAATATCTGTGTCTTCGTCAGTATAAGTGGTCAATGGTTTTTGGCTTACAACATAGCAGGTTTCGGTAGCATTGGGAGTGTAGTAGAAATACAGCGTACCGTTCGCATAGGTAGGATCATAGTATATCCACTTAGGACGGTCCCTGACAGTCTTTGTGGAAATAGCATGATATTCATTAATTGGTCTGACACGAATCTCATAGTCAATATTGTCAACCTTGATATAGGCCCGTTCAATCACATTCGGCCTTGCGGTGTCAATAGTAGCACCAGAGCCAATCGTGTAGCTTGCAGTTCCAATAGTGAACGTAAAATTATCTGTAACCCGATAATGAAGGATAACTCCAGCCGTGGAAACAGACTTTAACAATCGATTAAACTTGCCAAGCCCCCATGTAAGATCATTGGGAGCGAGAGAGTCTCCGGGCTCAAGGAGCCCCATTTCAGTAAACGCAGCTTCAATCGCTTCTCTTGGAGTCATTAACTATCCTTTCTTCTTATGCCCAGTCTTCCTGACATGCCCACCTTTCTGACCAGCATTTTCGAACACTTCACCACAAACATCACAGGAGATAACCGGTTTTTTACCAACAGGTTCAGGATTTTCTACACCACCTTCCTGAGTAACCTTGGTTACAACAATTTCCTGTTCTGACTTGTCGTCAGGATCTGATGGTATTTCGTCATCATTAGATGTAACATTGTCATCAATCTCACCGGACTGATGTTCCTTAGCAATCTCTACGGCTTTATCCAGTATTGGCCTTTTAGCCGCTTCCTTAAACTTGACTTTGGCTTCGTCCTCTTGGGCCTTGTTTTGAACAGTCACACAATTAGACCTATCTTTCGGATCATAGACCACCTTTGGGTATTCCTTGTAAAGGTACGCCCTGGTCCATCCCTGGCTAACTAACGCACTTTCGTCTTCCTTCGAATCAACCCGGATTGGCTCGTCATGATCTTTATGATACAAATACAATGGATACGGATTCTTCATCATAACTGTTGTTAAACCCATTTTGCCCTCCTTTAGGCTACCCTGGTAGCTTGATTACTACCAGGGTATAGTCTGATATATGTTTAAGCTGATTTGTTAGGAGTCTCTTCTTTTGGCTCCTCTGGCTGTTTTACAGGTTCTTCGTCATTAACACCTTCCCCAATAGGAATCACCTTTGAGGATTCCTCAAGTTCTTCCAGGGGATCATCGATAATGAACTTCTGGTAAAGAGTCTCATGCTCAGGTTTGAGCATACCCTTCTCACCAGTCTTTTTATTATCCTCTTCCTCAAGGTCTTTAAGAGCCTTCTGGATAGCCTTGATAGGAGTTACAGTCAACTTAATGTCCTGCTCCCCAATTTCAACCATGGCTTCCTGGTTCCACCTTGACGTTGGCTTACCTTCTGCATTGACACCATCTTTAAAATCCAAAGCTTCCAATTGTTCTTCAGTAAAAGACAAATTCTCACGAGCCTTTCGCAAAAGCTTTAAATTCGCAAAGTTTGTCTCTTGTGGAAGCAACTGCTGACAAATCAACCTTTCCAATACATTTAGTTTCATGATATACGCTCCCTTTCGCTCCCAATATGTTATCCCCGGGGAAAGGCTGGTGGGATATGCCAGCCCGTTAGGCCATGGCCCGTTTCCCCGAGAAATCTTTAAGCGTTAGCTTCGATTATCTGAATACTAACATTAACAGTCCAAACTTTTCCGTCAGGAACGGTTTCATCCATGCGGTCTATGACCTCACCGGTTTCATTATCCCTGAGTTGAGTTCTACTACCGGCAGATAAAATATAGACATCGGCAGCAGACATGACTTTATCACCAGATTCACGAACAGTATCTAAATCAATGCTCATAATATACTCCTTATGACCACACTGAAGACCACACAGCAATATAATGTGTTGCTCCACCAATATCGATTGCAATCTTATGACTTGTATTGTCACCAGCTACGTCAGCAGCCAGCGTAGACAAACAGCCATTAACTGTATCGAAACGAAGCAGGTTCGTGATCGAACCATCAGATGTCTCAATAGAAATACCATGCGGCAGCACAGCAGAGTCTGTCGGCTCAATACGAATACCAGCAGTACCATTACTGGTCTGACAAAGAACGTCAACACCATAGTCGCAATAGTTCTGCATTCTTGCCCTAACTGCAATCGTTAGTCCAGCTATGTCAGCTTGTGGGTCACAATCAAAATAACCAGCTATAAGTGGCTGATCAAGTGTTCCACCAGAAGCAATAGTTGCTGTTCCTAACACACCATACCCACCACCAGTATCAGCAAGAGCATGGGCAGCAGCAGCAAAACTAACTTGCCCCATAAGACCAATGAACTGATTAGAAGTATTACTAGTCTGTGCAACGTCAACATTCACGACACCACGCTGACCATAAACTTCAAGAGCTAAATGAGCAACACTGATCTTTATGTAGTCACCCATGATAAACCCATCAGCCATAGCAGCCGAAGTTGCAAGCGTACAATAATGACCGAAGAAATAACTTGCAGTGGTGGCAGCCGTTACATTTGTACGCCTGATAGTAAATCCAGAAGCAGTCGTGCCTAATGCAAGAGCAGTACCAGCAGCATCATCAGCAATTAAGATAGACCCCGTATTGTAACCAGTGGTCGAAGCTCCTGAAATCATAATTGCAGCCGTAGATGTTCCGGAAATACCAAGACCAGTTGTCGTTGCTCCGGCAACACTCACACCAATTCCAGTTGCGGCAATGGTAATACCAGCAGTAGTCTGTGCGCCAATGGTAATACCAGTCACACAATCTGCAGAGATATTCAAGCCAGTAGTCGTAGCTGCCGCACTAATCTCAATAGCATCCCCACAAATGCCAGAAATGTTGATACCATCAGTACCAGTACCAGCAAGACTCAACATCGTGGTTCCACTAAACGTACCAGCTACAGCGATTCCAGTTGTGCCATCAGCGTTCACATTAAGACCGATACCGAAAGCACCGGTTACGATCTCAATGGCACTACCAGTACAAGCACCAGAAATCTCAATACCGTTGTCACCACAAGCTCCAGAAATCAAAATACCGTCTGTCATTGCACCACTAAGAACTATACCAGTAGTGCAAGCACCTATGCTAATACCAGTCGTGATATCTTCAAGGTACAGTCCATAAGCCCAATCTGTGCCAGCGGCATTAACCGAAATTGCTGCAAATATACCAGAACCAGTAATCGAGTTGACTTCGCCCTTGATACGAATACCACTTACATGAGAATCAGTGGTAAGCGTAAGCAAACCACCTGTCTTCAAGTTGAAATAACCAGCAGATACGAAGTCGCCAGAATCGGGAGATGTTACAGTTCCAGCAAATTCAACTTGGCCCCAAACAGCAGCAGCATTAGCTGAACCAGTCAAAACAACACCAGTTACAAAGTATAATTCAGTCCATGTTCCAAAATAAGAACTATTTGAATCATGAGTAGTTGCTGTCACGGTCATAGCATGATATGCAGCGGCAACAGCAGTACCAAGTGAACCAGAATCAACATGTCCAACTGTCTGAGTAACCCAGTCCCAACCGGTACCATCAATATCTGTACCAGTTGCTCCAGTACCCCAATCAGTTGCACCACCAAAGATGATCTTACTATAACCACCAGCAATGAGTGATATTGAACCCTCAGTTATGGTCAAAGATCCGGCAGCATCATTATTGATAGTAGCACCTTCTGATAACTGAATATCAGTAGTGCAAACACCAGAAATATTCAGGCCAATTCCACAGGCACCCGAAATTGCGATACCAGCAGTAGATCCGGTACCAGCCAGGGAAAGCATTGTTACACCACTAAAGGCACTCGTAACAGCAATACCTGTCGTACCATCAGCAGCTATGTTTATACCAGTCGTGAAAGCACCAGTAATAGAAATAGGTGTAGCACAAGCCCCACTGATATCAAGGCCTCTATCGTTGGTGTCATCGCCACCAGAAACCACAAAACCCTTCTCATATTCTACAACTTCCTCAAGGATTACATCAGCACTTGCCCCAAGGTCTATGTCATCATTAAAGGTGACGTTTCCATTAAATACCACAGCCCCTGCAATAGTAAGCGTACTTCCAAATATAAGCGCACCATTAAAAGTTATAGGGTTTGGTATAGTCAACATGGCCGTACTATTAGGCAATAGCCTAATTAGATATGCATCAACTTCACTTTGAGTCATAACAAATTACTCCTTATATGTTAGGGAATATGCCAGGAAATTTAAGTGAGGGCCAGATGTAGGCGAACCTAATTACCGGCCCATCTTTTTGTTTTCCCGGGATAAGTTATTCTATCCGATTATACGAGTACCGAACAGAGGATTCTGGCACAGGACACCATAAAGGATATCGAATCGTAACATCTCTTTATCCTCGTCAATATCATACGCCTTAATAACCCGAATAGACATTCCGTTATAAGATTCTCTCGCACCCCACACGACACTTGAAGGAATCTCAAGTGGACGAATGGCCAGCGTGAAACAGTCTTTCTGGAACGCCAAGTTGATCGGATACTCAGTATCCTCCACACCCACAAAGGTTAACACACCAAGATTTGTAGGAGAAGCGGAACAGGTCTGATATGCACCGGAAACTATAATCTCCGGATAGATAGGAATTGTCATATCGCCAGCGGTGTCTACTGTATCAGCCGTTACAACAAACTGACGCAGTGAGCCAGTGGACGCACCCGTTTTAGGATTAACAGCATTACAACCAGGTGCCGTAAAAATGTCACCATTTTCTACAGTACCTGCCCCATCCCAACCATCTGTTACCAAGGTTGAACCAGTCTGGCTGGCACCAGCAACAGCAGGGGTAGCGGTATCGAAAAGACCAGTTGTGTGAACCTGAACATTCTGAGCCATGTACATATCGAAGCCAGCTATAGACCCCATATGGCCTTTGATGATAACATCGTTTATGATCTTATCATTTAAAAGACCCTTCAAGCCCTTCATAGTTTCAGCTTCACCTTCAGGGTTAATACAGACATACCGGTTTTCAGTAGGAATCGCTTCCTCGTTCAGCTTCCTACGGGCATCAGCAAACACATCGTACCCGCTTGGAGCCGTACCGGCAGTACCAACCTGATTAGAAAGATCGACATACATAGCATACATATCAACGTCTACCACATTAGCCAATGCAGACATGGCAGGACGAATATACCGTTCACTGATTCGCTCTATCGTATCGGTCATTTCTTTCGTGGACCACTCAAAAGACACATGAGCCTGAGTTGCCACGGTTAACGTAATGTTACTTTCAGCAAGCGCACTGTTGCTTCTTGCCCTTTGCTTAGTAGCCCTAAACACGTTAGGCTTACGAATTCCAAGAGTCTCACCATCTTTACCAAACTTGTTTTCCCAGTCACGGTAAACCATCTTGGACATACCAAGTTGATTCTCAATCATCCGTAACGACTCTTTGGCAATAACGGTTGAGGTTGTTAAAACATTAGACGCAAAACTCATAATTTGTTACTCCTTATGATATAACGCTTCCAACCTTTTCCCTCCTTTTCATCTCTGCATTGTATTCAGGCATAGTCATTTCTTCCAATGTCTTCACACTGCTCGATGGACCTTTAACAGGTCTTATAGGCTTTGGCGTTTTAGTTACTTTCCTTGGTGATAATCCATAAGATAAATCCATCAATGCTATAGCAGCATCGGTAGGAGACATCTCAGCCAGATCTGACATCAGGTCTTCTTTACCTATCTTGTAAATAACATCAGCCAAATGTGGCACCTTTTCCAAAACTTCAATCAGATGATCCGGAACTTCAATTGCTTCCGTAACCTCCGTGAAGTCTTTATGCTTTGCCTTGCCCTCCTTGAGGACTTTCTTAAATGTTTGAACACGTTCACTTTGAACGGACTTTAAGTCCTCATCTGCAGCAGTTTCAGCTTCTTTCTGCTGTTCTATCTGTTGCTCGGCCAGAACCTTTTTGGCATTGAACAAGGATAAATCCTTACCGTATTGACTCTTTGCCTTATCAAAAACTTCCTCGGTTTCAAAATCAGCAAAGTCAGGTTCCTTGGGTTCATCACCGATATCAATCGTAGGCTTTACTTTAGCCTTCAGGACATTATACTTTACTTTTAGCGCATCACGTTCACGTTCTGCTATGCCCTGCTTTTTCCTCATTTTGTTGAGGCGCTTTTGAACTCCCTTGGGAGTACTGTCTTCCTTCTCTTCCGGTTTCTCCTCAGGTTTCTCTTCCGGTTTCTCCTCAGGTTTCTCCTCAGGTTTCTCCTCAGGTTTCTCCTCAGGTTTCTCCTCAGGTTTCTCTTCCGGTTTCTCCTCAGGTTTCTCCTCAGGTTTCTCCTCAGGTTTCTCCTCAGGTTTCTCTTCCGGTTTCTCCTCAGGTTTCTCTTCCAGTTTCTCTTCCGGTTTCTCTTCCGGTTTACTCGCAGATGCGTCACTCTCTGATGGTCCCTTTACTGGTGCCGGTATGTTGTCTACCGAAAAAGATGCTTCTCCAGTATCAACAATAGTCTGCACTTGTTGGGAAACGCTTGTTTCAGGTGTTCCTTCTTCTCCACCCATGATGTCCTCCCTGCCCAGTCTTCCTCTGGTATTCGTTGTTAGCTCCCGTTTTTATATTATCCCAATTTCTTTTGAAGTGTTTCAATGATATTATTAGCCATACCCAATCTAACCCTCGTCCTTTCAAGTTCATCCCTCAAATCCTGTTGTCTCGGACCAACAGTTTGTATAGCATCTTGCGCTCTGTGAAGGTCGCCAACCAAAGACTTATTCATCTTAGTAGATTCCTTTAAGGCAAAACTCAACTTACCATTCATTTCGGCAAGCTTATGCATAGCAGTAATTAGTTCTTTGTTAGTCTGCTCAGATTCATCAAACTGCTTCTGAACTAAACATGCAGCACACTTGTCCTCCTCCATGTTATTCCCATGCATATTATTTTCCCTTTTCCCTTCGTTCCATTTCTTTATTATATTCGGGCATAGTCATTTCTTCAAGTTTTTTCTTTTTATGAACATTGACTTTTTTTAATTGAAGCCCAACAGAATAATTATCTTTTTCTTGTTGCTGTTCAGAAGTATTTATTCGTGTTATTGTTCCAATCCCTGATAAATTAACAGTATCACCAACTTTAAATGTTTTAATAACAGGAAGTTTATCAATCTGTTCTTTCTCAAATGTTACCTCTAAACCATATGGCCATTTTTCGTATCCAAGTGATCCTTCAGTAGCTTTTAATTCAGCCTTAGATTTCTTTTTTAATTTCATATCAGTCAATGACATTATTCTTTCTCTCCTTCTCCCACAATCCTCTCGGTAATCATTTCCTCCACTATCCCCTTAATCTCTTCCTTCCCGGCCTTAACCTTCATGTCGTTATCAATTTCCATACCCTTTAATTTTGTTTTTTCCTGGTCCAGCTTGACACGAGTTATTTCCAATTCAAGCTTATTTTTCTCAAGCTCCGCAACCATTGCAATCTCTTCCGGTGACGGTTGTTCTGGTTGTTCGACCTCAGGACTTGCTGAACCATCAGGGGAAGATGCGGAGGTTCGCTCAGAGTCCTGTAGGTCATTCCCCAAAATTTCAGGTGGTATAGTCTTTCTTATTCGCTCTGCTATATCGTCTGCCCTTGCAAAATCTTGCATTTCAAAAAGAATGTCAGTAGTAACTGCAACCTGTTCTGGTGGAATATGAGGCAGCATATTCATCAACTTTTCTTGAAACTCTTCTCGTTGTGTTGAATACGAAGCATCAACACTGACATCAACATCATATCGGCCAGTAGTCAAATCTATTCCACCAGCCGCATTGACTTCAACAACCTCTTCTTTCATGTCATGTCCGACAATCCGCAAGATTCGTGCAGTATCAAATACCTCGGGAATCATACTAACAATAATTTTGCCGGTTGTCCGAACCGCTGCAGCAGCATTATCAATAAAAGCAAACTGACCGGTATCACTCTCCATCTTGCGTTGCCGAATAGCTACACCGGACTTCTCGTTACTTGGCATTCCCAACGCAGCCTTTTGAATACCAATCGTATCCTTAATTTCAGAATCAGATATCTGTACCTGTTCCTTGTTAGCAGAAGAACCCATAGCCGGTGTTTCACGATGAGGCTTTATTCCGGGTTGTGTCGTATCAACCTTGTATGGTAAATATGGATAGTTCTTATTTAACGAATCGTCCCAAACATCTTTATGCTCACCAAGACAAATATCCGGCATCAAGTATGGTTGCTTCGGTTGCATAGCAGCAGCCTCAGCATCATTCGACCTAAAGTAGTTATATAACTTCTGTGCGTCTTTGGCATGACGAGCAATGCCACGAACTTCCACCTTGCCATTCACACATAACTGCTTACCCCAAACAAGCACTATCGGAAACATTCTCCCGGGAACTACTCCACGCTCCAGGATTCTCTTTCCATCAACCTTTGCCCAGTTGATCTGATAAATAGGTACTGTCCTGGTCTGTTGCACTTCTTCTATTGCAGCAACCTCACCAGTAACTACAGTACCATCGCCCATCAAATTAATCTTACGCTCTTCGATTACTTCCTTCCAAAAATATTCACCTACACGCACCATATCTTGGTGAAGCCAATTGGCAAATTCACTTCCATCAACATCAAAATCAAGCGGTTCAAACCCATACGTCTTTTTATATTCAGCCTTTGACACATCGGAAAGAATAAAGAAGTACCGACCATCTTGTTTATCGTCCTGTATAGCAACAGGGTCAAAATATATCGAATAGGCATTCAGAACACGCTGTAACTTGATCTCTTGCTCAAACCCATCGTCAGATATGTAGTCAGTCAAAATCCTCCAGGCACCACGGCCTCCAGCAGCAGCATGAATTGTTCCGTAACTATAAATCTTACCAGCACCACTGTTTCTCTCGGTATATCGAACAATACCTTCAATTACCTTAGCTGTATCCGGATCAGCACCGCTATCTACGGCCTTTACTTTGATTCCCGGCTTATTCTGTCGAATATCACCATCTATCTGATCCAGGAAGGTAGGCATCTTGTTGATTACCAGACACAATCGACCCTCACCACGTTGTGTCTTTACGGACTCATCCCATTGTTCCCCGTTAATGAACCTAATATCGTCATGAGCTTTTATTCGCTCGTCTTTCTCATTCACAACGCTTCTGTCCAGACGCTGTCGCATTTCCTGTAGTAACTCTTGATCTGCCCTCTCTTCATCAGAAGATGTTTTGTCAGATGATTCACTTGTTGTCGGCACCTGTTCTTGTTCAGCCATTTAGCGACTCCATCCTGATATTTCTTTACCTATAGAACCTGGTATGATTTTCAAGTTAACACCAACCTTTTCTTTAAATCCTACTCCAAATGTCCGAAACGCATCAGCACCATGAGAACACCAATTATGTAACGGTTTGTTGCCAAGTTTCTTTTTCTTTTCGTCATACTCGGCTTGGTACCCTTCAAGACAAGCGATTCCCTGCTGACACTTAACTGCATCAAACCAGCACCTGGTTAAAATATTTCTACAGGATTCAATACCAGCCAATACTGCTTCTGTATCCTTAGCCCTCTTTACTGTAAAAATAGGCCTTACTCCAAGACTAATCAGTGTTTCCTTACGAGGCTTTCCGGTTGATAACGACCTAACCTTAACATCATGCGGAAGATGATGATCACCATATACATACGGCTTCTCCTTTAAAACCTTGGCATAATGAGCTAATCCCTCACCGGTATTAGAGTAATAATCAATAAATCTTAACTCACGGCCAATAGCCTGGAGAAACCAAATTGTCGTGCTATCATCAACCCCTAAGTCCCAAAAAGTATAAACTTCGTAACCACTTTCATATGGTACGGAACAAACACGACCACCATCCTTTGCGTCCATGATCTGCTTAGAATAATAAGCACCCTGAACATATCCCTCAAAGGAACACATATACTCCTGCAGAAACAGCATGAGGCCTTCAATCTCACCAAACAGACCCTTTCTTTCCCGTAAGATCCTATCAAGCTGCTCCTGGGTAAAGACCGGAGTTTGCTTTGCAGTCATCGTTTCAGCATGCCACCCGGGTTCAGTCTCTGCAAACCTGAGCAATTTAAACCCATGGTTCTTACCACGGGGAGTATAAATAAAAATCGACCATCCACCATTTTCTTCCAAGATAGGGGCCAGAAACGCCCAAGCTCGTGGGTCAGCCAAAGCATACTCAGAGTTAACAATCCCAACCGGTGGTGAACCAACAAGAGCATCAAAATTATCTGAGCCGACCAACTGCCAGGTAGAACCATTGACAAACTTGATCATCATGTCTTGGTTACGAATATTAGATCTAAGCTCTTCTGGAAACGCTTCGTCTATCCTTCTCTTCCCTGTTCGTGGATTAACAGCTTCCCAAATAGCTTTCCTTGCCTGATTGTACTCGGGCAACATATGCCAATAGTTGCCTACCCTCTTTATAATGGCAGTAGCAGTGAAGTGCAAAGACACATCATCCTTACCCCACCTACGGTGAGCGCATTCAACTGCTCTCAGGCCACCCCCTTGCAGATATTCCCAAAGATTCATTTGGTCTTCCCTGGGTTCCCAATTATTCGGAATATCGACCATGTTCTTAAATCTTATTCTCGTCTATCTTGTGATCACCACACCAATCACCACCAAATACTGCTGGCCAGCCATCAAGTGTGGGAGCCTTCTTCCGGCATCGGCCTATATCCGGATCACGAATCTCAAGACATCGCTTCGACACATAAAACATACATGTCGAACATTTCATATTATTAGACCTATGCACCCAATTGTCTTCCGGAATCTCAACACCGTCCGAAACCTCATCAACTAACTCTGGTCCTTTCTTGGCAACATGTTTACACTTAGTTTTCAGCCTTCTTTTAAACTCGCAGATTATTTTCCATGCCTTTACCAAAAACAATAATATTGTTGCATACATTCGTTACCCCCTAATCTGCAACTATCATGCTCGTTGGACATACAACCTTAATAACAAATAATATTGGACAGTTATCCTTCCTGCATTCTTCTCCATGACAGGAACAACGTGGTATTATCGTATTCTGCCTACATGGACAGTCAACTGTTTTTATTCGAAAATCCTCCGGTGTCACGACTGTACCCCTTCAACCTCAGCCAAGCCCATATTTACCCCATAAAGAAAAGCAGATATAGCTGACCGGATATTTGGCACATCTTTTAATTTGAAGGTAACCATATCGATACCCATCATAGAAACAAGATCGTCAAGATCTGCCTGTAATAGCGGATTACCGTCAACCAGAGCCAGTAGTTCCTTCTTAAACGCACTTAGAATCTTAATATCGCCAGTTGTCAGGTAATCAGCACCAATATTACCCAATCGCTCCACTTCTTCCGGATAGGCCTTCGACACTTCATACCCTATATGTCGAGCCGCAGCCCGAAATGCGACCTGTTGAACTGTGTTAACTACAGTTGTTGGCATGTTGGCACAACCAGAAAAAATCCATGGTGCAACACAGAAAAAGCCAACGGAAAAAAAACAAACAAAAATAGCAGTAAACAAAGTAAACTTTTTCATAACTTAGCCCTCCTCTTCCTCTCTACCCTACGTTCTTCGATCCTCTTAATAATCCTATGCCTACCTATATAAGAATCGCCATCGTTCATTGCCCTCATATCCCGCAACTCTCGCCGCTTCTTACTTTCCAGATACGGAGCAATATCAATTACTTTGGCAGACATACTATCACCTTATAGATACAAAACATCGGCACTTGTTCATAAGTACCTATGTTTTCGACCTTCCCTTTTTAGGCTTACCCCACTTAATCCTTTCATATCCTTCATTAAACTCCGGAGTATTACAACGCTGACTCTTCACGAGCAGCTTCTCTCCACGAAGCCCATCCGGATTACAGGCTATCCTCTGATCCCCACCTTTACCCACCTTCATTAGAACTGCCTCCACAAGATCCCGTCCCGGGAAGGTCCGGAACGCATAGCACCATCAGTTGTCTGTTTGGCAGGTTCAGCATACTTCAGTTTCGTATTAGCCAAGTTAACAGAAGCCTCAACCTGCAAGGCGCTACAGAAATTGTGGAAAGCTGTGATTTTACTATACAATTCCTGCCCATCCTTGTCCTTTTCAGTACTGTTCAGCTTATCCTTCACCCTTGCCAAAAGTTTGTCCGAAATTTCTTCCCTGATTCCCATAACATACCTCCTTACCAGTTTTCATGAATGTAATTTTGTGT
>SDBT01005674.1_pt1 | contig 20870 bp, 17 predicted proteins | sample 2277101 | NCBI WGS metagenome assembly SDBT01 (sample SAMN10404973, study PRJNA504765) | marine sediment metagenome | isolation source: marine sediment core GS10_PC15, 103 cmbsf | place: Arctic Ocean: Southern Knipovich Ridge | collected 2010
AGGATTTTAAAAAAGGGGGTATAGCCTATGTGTGGAGGAGGAGGACAAAAGCAACCACTGGTTCAGCAACAACAAGCGGCAGCACCACCGTCGAGAGCAGAGATTGAAGCGGATATTAGAAAAGGGGACACCAAAGCGGCAGAGGAGAGAAGAAGACTTTTGAACAGGCAAGGTAGAAAGTCAACGATTTTGACTTCCTCTTTAGGCATTGGTGAAGACCCGAATGTTGCGCGTAAAACTTTGTTAGGTGCTTAAACTATGGTTCATAAGAAGACGGATGTTAAGATAACTGAGCAGTCGCTTGAGATGAAGGGCCTTGCTAAGGATATATTTCTTCGATGGCAGCATCTTGTAGGTGCCAGAGGAATATGGAATCAGCACTGGCAAGAGATTGCTGAGTTTGTTATTCCTCGACGAGGAGGCTTTACTTCTACGCAGATACCCGGTGAAAAGAAAATGAACCGGGTTTTTGACTCTACAGCTATTTGGGCTAATGAGCAATTAGCCGCAGCCCTTCACGGTATGTTAACCAACCCCTCACAGCGTTGGTTTCAGTACCGGACCACAGACCCGCGTCTGATGGATTTTCAAGAAGTACGTGTATGGCTGCATGAAGTTGAAAATATTATCTACGATGTTTTTTCCACACCCGAAGCAAATTTCAATTCACAAGTCCATGAGCTTTACCTTGATATTGTAGCCTTTGGTACGGCTCTAATGTATATCGAAGAAACCCCCGGTGTCGGTCCTGGGTTGAGGTATCGCACTCTTTACTTGGGTGAGAGCTGGGTATCTGAGGGTAAGAATGGTATTATTGATACCCTTTATCGCTTGCTGAAAATCTCTGCGCGTAATGCTTATAATACATGGGGGGATAATGCGGGTTCTACTATTGCCAATTTAGCTGCGAAGAAACCGGATGAACTGGTAGATATTATTTGGGAAGTACGCCCTCGCAAAGAAAGAGATGTTAACCGCAGAGATGCTTTGAATAAGGCATGGTCCTCTACATATGTCACGGTCAAAGATCGCTGGGTTATTAACGAGTCCGGCTTTGATGATTTTCCTATTTTAAGTCCACGTTGGACCAAGGTTATTGGTGAGACGTATGGTCGTTCACCCGCTATGGTTGCTTTGCCGGATATTAAAATGTTGAATGAAATGTCTCGCACAACAATCAGGGCTGCTCAGAAGGCTGTTGATCCTCCTTTGTTGGTGCCCGATGACGCTGCCATACTACCTGTGCGAACTACTCCTTCTGGGTTAAATTTCTTTAGGGCAGGCACTACCGATAAGATCGAACCACTTAAAATGGGTGGTGATGTTGGGTTGGGTCTTGAGATGGAGGACCAAAGACGTTCGGCTATCTTGCGTGCGTTCTTTTTGGATCAGCTTAAACTCCAAAAAGAAAAAGTTGAGATGACCAGATTTGAAGCCGAGGTCCGGCAGCAAGAGAACCTACGACAGTTGTCTCCGACGATTGGCCGTATTGAGATGGAGTTTCTTGATCTTATTATTGAGAATACTTTTGTTATTAAGGCCAAACAAAGAGGCTTGCCGCCACCTCCTCAAGTATTGGTTGATGCTGATGCCGAACTTAAGGTGGAGTATGTTTCTCCTATCGCCCGGGCTCAGAGATCACAAGAAGCTACAGCCGTAATGCAGGCTATGGATATGATTGGACCTATTGCTGTATTTGAGCCAGCAGTATTGGACAACTTCGATGGAGATGAGATAGCTCGTGGGACACAGGAATGGTTTGGTTTACCGCCAAAGATTATGAAGTCCATAGCCAAGAGGGATCAGGTGAGGGCCGCTAAAGCGAAGATAGCCGCTAACCAGCAGCAACAGGATGAAGCCATAGTCTCAGCCGAGCAGACGAGTAAAATCCTAAAAGCACAGAACTCAAAGAAATGATAGAATTTAAAATTCAAGGCCATAGCGTACCGCTACCAGGGCAAGATCAAGAACGCTTATCTCTCAAGCAGTTGCAAGAGAAATTCCATAACGTGTTCGACTCCCCGGAAGGTGCGATAGTCCTCGGTCACATACTGATCAAGATGTGTAAGTTGGTCGAAGGATCATATACAATAGACAACTCCAAGCATACAGAGTTTCTTGAGGGTGGTCGGCATATCGGTACGTCGATAATGTTTTTAATGAACGCGACGCCCGGTCAACTTGAACGTAAAGCAGCAGAAATTGAAAAGGAGAAAGAAGATGAAACCATTATTTGAAACACCTGATCCGGTCAAAGAGCCGGGGAATCAAGGGTTTTGGGCCACACTAAAAAACAATCTTGGGTTTTTTACTATTTGCCGTGATCCTGACCCACCTCCAGGTGGCGGTGGTCCTGGCGGCGGTGGATTAGTAGACCCTAATGAGCCACCTCCTGGGGGGGATAATCCATTTTTGGACCAGTTTCCCGACGACATTAAGAAAGACAGTACAATGCAGCCTATCAAGGATATGGGCGGGTTGGCTAAGTCTTACATCAATAGCCAAAGGTTATTGGGCAAAAACCGGATTGCTTTGCCTGGTGAAAATTCCACGGATCAAGAGCGATCAGATTTCCATAAGTCTTGTGGACGGCCAGATACCGCTGAGGGATATGAGTTTAATAAAGAGCTTGTTCATCCCAGCATGGCAACAGAGAGGGATGAGTTGGTTAAGGTGGTTCAAGGCATTATGCATGGTGCTGGATTATCTAAGGCCGCGGGTGAGGCTGTTTTTACAAAGTACAATGAGCACCTTAATACTATCATGCAGGCAAAAGTTGTTGCCGAAGAAGCTAAGACCCAGGAGTGGGTCAATACGCTAAAGACAGATTTTGGCGAGGCCTTTCCACAAAAGATTGTTTTGGCAAAGACTGCCATGCAAGAATTTGGTGGGGAGGGTATGGTTAAATTGATGGAAGAGACAGGATTGGGTAATCATCCCGAGGTGGTTAAATTTATGGCTGCCGTAGGAATGAAATTGTCCGGCGGTGCCATTGTTGATGGTGATGGTAAACCCCTGGGCTTTACTATGTCTTCTGAGGAGGCGCAGGCAGAAATTAAAAGGCTTGAGGGAGATGCTGCTTGGCTTAAACGCTTTCAGGATAGAACTCAGGTTGGTCACGCCGAGGCAAAGGCAGAAAGACAAAGGTTGTTTAAGATTGCTTACCCGGATTAAAATAAATGAATTAATTGTTTACAATTAATTGCGGATAAGTTAATATAGAAATATCGGGTAGCCTTAGTGGTCCGGTTCAAACGTGTGATTCACGTACTCGATGGAGTATAAACGTAGATCAGTTCCTAACGGGCAGACTGATTGAACCTTTAATCTAAACTTAGGAGGATTCAATTATGAGTACACAAATCACGACCGCTTTTGTCAATGAGTATAGAGCGAATATCGAACTCTTGCTCCAGCAAAAAGGTTCGCGATTACGCCCGACTGTTAGGAATGAATCTCAGGCAGCTGAGTTTGACTTCTATGACAGAATTGGCGCGGTGTCCGCTACCGAGAGAACAGGTCGACATACAGATACACCGTTGTCGAATACTCCTCACGATAGACGGCGTGTCGCGTTGAGAGATTTTGAATGGGCTGATCTCGTGGATCAGACGGATAAGATTCGATTAATCACCGATCCCGAAGAGGCATATGTCCGAAATGCCGTAGCAGCTTTGGGTCGTTCTCAGGATGAGGTTATCCTTGAGGCAGCTTTCGGGACTGCAGTAACGGGTAAAACCGGGTCTGGTAGTCAAGCATTTCCAGGGGGCCAGCAGGTTGCCGTGGATTATGTCGAGAGTGGTAGTTCAGCAAATTCCGGGTTAACAATCGGCAAGTTGCGAAGAGCGAAGCAATTACTGGACGCAGCGGAAACCGATCCTGATGACCCTCGTAGTATTGTTGTAACGGCGAAACAAATCAATGATCTTTTGCAAACGACAGAAGTGACGTCGCAAGACTTCGCAGCTGTACGAGCATTGGTCACTGGTGAGTTAAATATGTTCATGGGCTTCACGTTCGTAAGAACTGAGCTTGTGGAAACAGACACGAATGACTATCGCCGAGTTCCGGTTTACGCTCGTTCTGGTATCATCCTAGCATCTGGTATGGAGATCAATGCGAAAGTCGATCTTAGGGTTGACAAGTCGTATTCAGTCCAGGTTTTTGCTTCTGGGACATACGGGTCTACTCGTATGGAAGAGAAGAAGGTTGTTGAAATTAAATGTGACGAGACTTAATTGATCTAAGTCTGATTGGTCAATCACACTAGTTAAAGGGAGGATAGCACTATGTCAATTACGACTGAAAATAGCACGGAATATGCAAATCAAATTGCTGATCCGGTAGTAAAACAGGCCCCATCCGTTCTGAGCGGTAGGGTGCGTGTTGCAAAGTTTACGCATACTCAGACTGACGCAGGTGATGCAGGTTCTTTAACGAACCTCATTAGACTTCCGGCAGGTAATATTCGTATTCTTCAAATTCGCATAAGCCATACGGATCATGGCTCTTCGCGTACTCTTGACCTCGGCTATGCAGCAAATGTCGATGTTAACGGGGACGCGGTGATCGCTGATCCAAATGCTTTTGCGGATGGTATTGATGTGAATAACACCACGGACATTGATCAACACGTGGATTCTACTATTGTCACGCGCGACGGTTTGATCGTTACCGCTCAGATTAACGACGGAACTTTCCAAGCTAATGCGACGTTGAATGGTATTATCCAATACGTTCTTGATTAATCGTTCGCGGCTGAGTGTAAGATAATTTAAGGCCTTGGTCAGATAGCCCTGGCCAGGGCCTTTTTTGGAGGAGCTTATGGCGTCAGATGTTGATATTTGTAACAGAGCCTTAGTTGCCCTTGGGGAAGATACTATCCTCAATTTATCCGTAACATCAAAAGCAGGCATTACTTGTGCTAGACTATACCCCGATCTACGTGACTCTCTTCTATCTGAACATTCTTGGTCGTTTGCGATCAAACGCGTTGCTTTAGCACCGGACGCAACAGCCCCGGTATGGGGTTTTAGTGCTAAATTTCAGTTGCCCTCTGATTCACTGAGACTACTCAGTATTTTAAATAATCCTGATGTTAAACTTGAAGCAGATTTTATTCTTTCTGATGAATCCGAATTATTTATTCGTTATATTTTTCAACAGACAGACACGACCAAGTTCTCTTTTTTGTTTATCGAGGCGTTAGCGGCGTTAATGGCTTCTGAAATGGCAATCATTTTAACTAATGATAAAAAATTACGTCTGGATCAGTCAGATATTTTTGAGGCCAAGTTGAAGGAAGCCCGCTTTAATGATAGCACTCAAAGCACGCCCGATATTATCGAAGCAGAGGCTTGGATAGATTCGAGGCGATAATGGGTGTTGAAACACAACCAATAAAAACAAATTTTACTGCTGGAGAGCTTAGCCCACGTCTTATGGGACGTGTAGATATTTCTAAGTATTTTAATGGGGCCCAGAAGGTCGAGAACTTTATGGTTATGGCTCATGGCGGTATTATTGCTCGCCCGGGTTCACGTCATGTCCAACCTGTAAAAGATAGTTCAGCTAAAACTAAATTACTTACCTTTGAGTTTAGTGAGGATGAGTCCTACACCTTAGAGTTTGGAGACCAGTATATTCGATTTTATTCTGATGATGGGGCCGTCGTCGAGTCTAGTAAAACCATTATAGATATAACTCAGGCCTCTCTAGGTGTTATTCAAACAAGTGGGGCTCATGGCTATACTGCCGGAGACAATATTTATATTTCAGGCGTTGTAGGCATGACTGAAATAAACAGTTATTATGAAATTAATACCACGCCCGCAGCAGATACCTTTACTTTAAAAGACATTTACGGTGTAGCATTAAATACATCGGGTTTTACGGCCTATGTTTCTGATGGAATTTCAGAAAAAGTTTATCAAATATCCTCCCCATTTTTAACGGCTGATCTTTTTGAATTGCAGACAGCACAATCAGCTGATGTTATGTATATCGTGCATAGAAATTATGCCCCAAGAAAATTGGCTCGAACCGGGCACACTAACTGGACACTATCTACGCCTACGTTTAACGTCGGGTCCGGCAATATCGGGGGGGCGTTCAATTCTGCTGGGGAGTTCCCCGGAGCGGTTGCTTTTTTTCAACAGCGACTTGTCTTTGGTGGTTCAGATGATCAGACTCAGACTTTATTTTTTAGTGTAGCAGGTTCCTTTGAAGATTTTGACGGAGATGCGGCTGCAGCAGATGATGCCATGGTGTATACTATTTCAACAGATAAAGTTAATTCTATTCGATGGTTGTCTGCTGGTAAAACTTTAGCTTGCGGAACGATTGGAGGAGAGTTTTCTGTTTCCCCTTCGGGTGATAATGAGGCCATTACCCCCACAAACATAAATATCAACAGGGAAACTTCTTATGGTTCTGCAGCGATACAGCCTGTTCGTGTGAGTAATGCTGTTTTGTTTGTTCAAAGAGCTCGTCGAAAGGTTCGCCAATTTCAATTTAGTTTTGAGGCAGATGGTTTTCTTTCAGATGACATAACTATTTTATCGGAGCATATTTTGCGTGGTGGTATTACTGATATGGCTTATCAGGCCGAAGAGAATAGTGTACTTTGGTTTGTGCGATCTGATGGGCAGTTAATTTCATTGACTTATCAAAAAGATCAACAAGTTTTTGGTTGGTCTCGTCATATATTAGGTGGTTCCTTTGGCGCGGGAGATGCAGTAGTTGAATCCATTAATGTTGTACCGGACACAAATCAGGATCAGGTTTGGCTTATTGTTAAGAGAACAATTAACGGGGAAACTATGCGGTATGTAGAATATTTGACTGAGCCTTTTTATGGTGAGACTCAAGCCGAAAAAGAAGCTGCCGTTCAAGTTGATAGCTCTTTGTCTTACAGTGGTACAGATGTAACAGTAATTAGTGGCCTGGAACATCTTGAGGGTGAGACTGTTTCAATTTTAGCCGACGGAAATGTCAAACCAGATACAGCTGTGTCCGCTGGTACAATTACTCTTCCAGTTGCAGCGGGAGAGGTGGCTGTAGGTTTGTCTTATACACCCACAGTACGCACAGTTAATTTTGAACAGGGTAACCCTAGAGGAACAGCACAAGGTAAATTAGCGCGAATCCACAGAATTGTACTCCGTTTTTTCCAAACGATAGGCGGGTTTATAGGCCATGGTGATGACGATGATCTGTATGAGGAGGTAGAATTTGACGAGATTGTCGTCGGACAATCCCCGGACTTGTTTACAGGGGATAAGCCTGCCCTTTTTCAGAAGGGCCATACAACTGAGCCCTACGTAGAGTATCAACAAAGGCAACCATTGCCTTGCACAATACTCTCAATAATGCCAGAATATAAGGTGAACGAATGAAAATTGAAAGAACAACGCCGGAGCATTTAGCAAAGATTGAGCCTAGGAGATACGAGAAAGAGACAGCTGAGGAAATGGGAGTTAGAATAGGTGAGCTGAGCTCTATTATGGCCTGTGGGCCATGCTTTACATTTATTGATGGTGAAATGATTGTTGCTATTGCTGGCCTAGCGAGTGTATGGGGCAAGGTATGGGAAGCTTGGCTCATATCTACCCCATACATAACGTCAAAAACAGGGGTAGCAATTAAGCGAAAGATGGAGGAGCTTATTGAGGACCTTGGACCAAAGATTCAGCGACTTCAAGCGAGTGTTGCTGTGACACATTCCTCAGCGCATAGATGGATTGAGTGGTTAGGAATGAAGCCAGAAGCAAGACTTAAGAATTATTCTGTATTGGGAGAAGATGTAATGATGTATGCGAGGATATATAAATGGGAATAGAGCTTTTACTTATAACCGCTGCAATAGCCACGGCTGCCTCCGCGACCGTGAGTGCCGTGGGACAATTTCAAGCGGCTCGTGCAGCTGAGAATGTAGCAGAATTTAATGCTGCTGTTTTACGTAATGATGCGGTTAATGCACAGAAGTGGTCTGCTTACAGAGAAGAAAGAGAAAGAGAAAAGGCTAAACATCTTCGAGCTAATATGGTTACGCAATTTTTGTCGTCGGGAGTCACCATTGATGAAGGCACAACCCCGGCGTTGGTTATTGAGGAGCAGTTAATTCAAGATGAGATGGACGCTATTGCAATAAGGCGGGCCGGGGTGAATGAGGCCAATGCTTTGGAGAATAGGGCGAGGGTCACTTTATTTGAAGGGGACCAAAACGCGAAGGCACTTAGAATAGGTGGGGTCACTACTTTGATTACAGGGGTAGCTCAAAGCACGGCAATAGGTGCGAAAGTGAAGCAAGTATAATGGCTAAAATTAGAAGAACATTTGCAAGGTCGGATCGAACTATAGGGGTACAGTCAGGGGTGGGTGCACAAATTAGTCCTAGTGCAGCAACTGCACCAGCACGTGCCTTAGCTCGTGGAGCTAAAGAGGTTGGGGCGGTAGTTTCTTCTGCCTTACAAAAGAAAGCCAAGAGAGATTCTGCCATAATTGTTGCAGACCGGGCGTCCAAGATACAAGAGAACACTCTGCGAGATGTGAAAGAGGCTCAGCTTAATTCTCGCTCGAACTTGGACTCAGAGACTTTTTCTGGTCAAGTTCAGGACCTTGATCTGATTGTTAATACTGCGACAGGTGGTGAGAATAATGACAAGGCTTATTCTGATTATGTTATGTCTCGCTATGATGAGCGTTCTAAGGAGTCTTTGGCAGGTGTGGCTGGTCCGGTAAGAGATGTGCTTGCAGGTAAATTATCCAGCCTGAGATTGCAGACTTTAAGAGATGCTTTAGCTTTTGAGAGCCGAGAGACTAGACGAATACGTAGGAACCATGCTCGTGATGTTGTGGACCGTAATGGTCGGGCTGTGTTCGACAACCCATTAATATTTGATGAGATGCTGTCTAGTCAAAATGCTATGATTGATGCTGCACAGATTGGCCAAGGGGACCAGAAGAACACTAAGGGAGTCTTAGCCAATGATCTTGCTGGTAATGCTATGCGCGGACTGATAAACCTTGATCCTATGACGGCTCAGGCGGCTTTGAAAGATAAGAGTTCAACTATAAGAAAAAACCTTACGCCAGAACAAATTACCTCATTTAAGAAAAAAGCGGAAACAGCCGAAGCTAATGTCGTCGAGGAACAAAAGCAACGGGTGGACGTTTTGTTAGATCAAAGTAAGCAATCACTCCAAGAAAATGGAACAGCAGTCCCCGGCATGAAGCAAATGTTAAGAGAAACTTACGAAGGGGAAGAGTTATTGGGTAAGATGGCAGATTTAGAGGCTCATAGGATAACTGCTCCTGATGTGCAAGAGATGAGATCGGCTAATCTCGATGATGTTACGGATATTTTTGACAAAGCTATGGAAAAGAAGATGATACCAGCGGTAAGAGAGAAGGCCTCTGCATTATTGAAGGCCGAGGTTAATAAACAGATCATAGGTATGCAGAGTGATCCAGCAGCGGTTATTCGTTCGGATAACCCCGAGGCGTTTGAAAAGTTTGGGGAAGACGATATTATAGGCAGGTACAGCCAAAGTCTTAGGCTCCAAGAGGTAAGAAAAGTTGCCGTCGGTAAACAGCGAGGTATGACCAATACTGAACGGGATGGATTTATACGCACTATAAATAATGCAGCACCGGATCAATTGTTACAGCTTATAGGCGGTTTGAAGGATCAATTACGTACAACCAATAGTGAGGTGGATCATTCTTTTAGGTTTTTCAAAGAGCTTTTAGATAAGGAGGATGGTTTAAGTCCACTTCATTATATGTTCGTTCATAATTCTGATTTACCTGTTTCTCAAGAGATTGTGGACACGTTAGACTTTTTCCGACAAAGAGGAAATAAGAAAGAGTTAAAGCTAGACGAGAGTAGAGATAATTTTATCTCTGATATACGCACTCGTATAAATAAAGGACTAGATTCTTGGGCCGGACAAACCATTGGACCAGAAGAAGAGTGGAAGAGAACCGTAGGTAACGTAAGAGAATCAGCCGTTCAGTTGACGGAATACTATATGTCACAATTTGGTTTACCTGTTCAGCAAGCCGTTAATAGAAGTATTAATGGACTTGTTGGGGACCATGTTATTGATGATGCACGTAAAAGTCGCGTCATTAAAAATTTGATCTTTGAGGGTACAGAAATTGTACTACCTTCTGGTGACAAGGCGACCTTAATGAGTGGTAGGTGGATGACCAAAAAGGATGGCCAATGGGTTCCGTTAGAGAAGTAGTACAACCAAATCTTCCAAGTGGTGCAGTATACAGCGATCCGGCTAAGGAAGCTGCAGCCTCGCTAGACGCCCTTTCTCAAAGACCTTTACAATATGAGGCTCTCGTCACAGAAGTTTCTCGACGAAAGGACATGACCCCCCTACAAGCACAGCAGCGTTGGCCTAGACTTAAAGCCGATCCCGAAGTAGCTGATTTATATGCAAAAAGGTACACGCGGGCAGAGGTTAAAGATGTTCTTTTTCCTAATTCAGACTATGATAATATTTCCTCTTGGGCTACTCGACGACAAATAATGGAGGAGCCAGAAAGCGATTTTCTTGGCTTTACCAGCTTAGGGAAAGATTTTGTCAAGGGCCTTGGCCGGATTGCTATAGAAACTCCAACATATCTGGGTAACTTAATCGAGCAGACCGGAGACGTGCAATCTGCTGTCAATGATTTTCTCTTCAAAGATAATCCGAAGTTACGCGACGCTGTGACTAAGGCAATGATCATTACACCAATAACCCCGGCAATGGGAGCGACTAAAGGAAGTGATTTGCAAAAGGCGGGTAAGTCTTTGATTAAAGCAAACCAAGAGTTTCTTTCTGATATGAATATTCAACCGGAAGATAGCGCAGCTAATAGGTTCGCCTTTGATCTGGGTAGTGGTTTTGGTTCAGCTGCCTTAGCCTTGGGTCTAGCCTATTCTGGTAGACCAGACGCGGCAATAGCTTTATTTGGGTTAATTCAAGAAGGGTCTGTTTATAAAGAGGCCAGAGAGGCCGGGCTTAATCCTTTTGCTGCTACAGGGGTAGGGGTTATCGCTGGAGGAGCGGAAGCTTATTTGGAGAAAGTTGGTTTAGATATTTGGGTTAGGCGTCTTCGTGGACAAAAAACTTTTACCCGCATATTTTTTAGAATGGGTACTGAGGGTTTTCAAGAAGGAAGTCAACAGGCGAGTGAAGAGATTATCACTAAACTTTCTGGTATACGAGATGTTGATTGGAATGAGGTACTTGAGAGATCGGCATATGCTGCCTCTATTGGTTTGATCGTGGGTGGTGGGCTAGGTTCTGTTACAACTATGCTGGAAAACTCTGGCTTATTAGGTGAACTTAGGGAGGCGGGTTTAAGTGATGAGGAGGCTAGTATAGTAATCAACGAGGTGGCCGAAGAAGTTAAGAAAGAAACAAATCGACAGTACAAACAGATTATTGAAGAAGAGACAGGAAAGACCACTGACGAAAAACTACATGGTGAGGAAGCAGTACCCAATGGTGAGGAGGTAGTACCAGAGGAACCCGATGGGATATACAGTGAGACGGAAGGGATTGAGATACCAGTAGTTCCCAAGGGAGCTAAGGTAGTAAGCGAACCCGCAGAGGACATAAGTATTGAGGTTACGGAAGAAGAAGTAACAGAGGCAGCACCAACGACCAAGGAGAGAGCTAATGTAAGTGATGAAGAGTTTGAGACACTTGCTTTTGCAGAGGACCCTAATGCATCTCAGCGTATGCCTGTTGAATTGGAAACCCCCGCAGGTGAGGTCCCAACGATTGCTGTGCATAAGGTTATTAAGGAAATGACGGCTATTCCGGCGGCGATTGATAAGCTTGTTGTTATAAAGGTGGGTAAGGTTAGTAAGAGAGCAAGGGGACAATTTAATACGCATACGCATGTTATTCGTTTAAAGGTGGCTAATAATATACCTACAGCGTCGCATGAAGTAGGTCACGCTATGGAAGAGGTTATTTTTCCAATGGTGAAAGAGCATAAAGCAAAAGATTTAATGATGAAAGAGTTACGCGATCTTGGAATGGCTTTGTATGGGGCCAGAGAACCACACAACGGTTATGAGAGCGAAGGAGTAGCAGAGTACCATAGATATTTTTTAACCAATCCAAAGGTTGCAGCGAAGAAGGCACCTAATTTCCATAAGTTCTTTGTCCATGAACTTCTTGCTGATAAAAATAATGCAGAGTTGAAGAAGACCTATGATAAAACACGCAGATCAATACAGACGTTTCAGCGGCAGGGAGCCATTAATCGTGCACGCAAAGGAATTTTCAAAGCCACCTCAGCCGAGGAGCGTATAGAGGTAGCCAAGACAGCCTTGTTCGATAAGGAAACGCTCATACAGCAGCATATAGAAATGCTGTACCCGTTAAAGCAGTTAGAGGAGAGAGCCAGAAAGATTCTTGGAAGAGAGTTGAATTTATCCGAGAGTCCTTATATGACAGCAAAAGCTCGACGATTAACCTTCACAGCAGTAGTTGATCAAATGGTTAAACGAGGAATGGTTGATATTAGGGGCCAGGTTACGGGCAGAGCATTGGAAGATATACTTATGCCTATTAAAGGAAGACGAGAAGACTTTACAATCTATCTTTGGGCTCGTCGAGCCTTGTCCTTGTGGAAGGACCCTAACGGAGCACGCAACCCCGGACTGTCAAGAGAAGACGCTGAGCAAATCCTTTCGGAACTAGAGTCTCCGGCTTTTCAGATAGCTGCTGAACAATTGTATGAATGGGAAGATCAAGTGTTGCATTATGTCGGACAGTCTAGTCCGGTATTTAATAAAGTTATTGAAGCGATACGAAAGAGGGACCCAGGTAACTATATACCATTGAAGCGTCATTTTGATGATTTAACTTTTCGCTATGCAGAAGTAGCCAGCAAGCCTGTTGCATTTACGGGTAAACTATCTAGTAGGTTGAAGGGGTCTGGTCGACGAATAACTGATCCATTTAATCAAATTATTCAGGACACAACAGAGAAAATAAGGGCAGCGCATACGCGAATGGTACTAGATCAAATTATTAATTTGTCTCGTGTGCCAGGTATGGGGGCCATTATAGAGAAAGTGCCTAAGAGTATGGTAGCTGCGCTTAATAGACCTGTCGTAGAAGTCTTGAATACTGTTGATAAACAATTGAGAAAGAAGGGTATTGCTTTAGACTTGAAAAAGGGTGGTGTAACAGAAGAGGAGGTAGCCGAAGCTCTAGCTGAGTCTATTACTTTCTTTATGCCAGCCCAATCACCGAAAGCCGGAGAGACTATCATACCAGTGCTTAATCCTGGGACGCAAAAGATTGAATGGTTCGAGGTACGCTCCGATTTATTTGAGTCTTTAATGTCATTAGACACAATCAGCTTCAATAATACTAAAGGCATTAATACGCTTTTACATGTGATGAGTGCGGTAGCAAAGAGTTTTCGTTTTGGCACCACTGGTGTGCGTTTGGCTTTTGGGCTGGTGACTAATCCTATTCGTGACTTTGAGACTTTCATGGTCAATACTCGCTCTCATGCTAATGGATTGACTATGTTTGCTGCTTGGATCAATCAAATGGTACGTGCAGCAGTAGTTCCTTTTGGGGCTAAGGCTACCCCGGAGATGGAATTTTATATGAAGCTCGGGGGACAAATGGCTCAGCAATTGGGTCAAGATATTAATTTTACTGAGCGATCTATCAGAGGATTATTTCAAGGACGATTTACTAAAACAATGGACCCAAGAAATTGGATAGATTTTGTTAGAGATTTAATTCAGTTCCCAGAATCCGCTACACGATCAGCTGAGATTCAGTTGATGGCAAAAGAGATGGGCTTAGACCTCAGTCAACCGATCAGTGTCGAAGAAGCCCATAGGTTATTACTCGCGGGCAAAGAAGTATCTACAGATTTCACGGCAGCGGGGGAGGTAGCTCGTATGTGGAACCAGTTAGTGCCTTTCTATAATGCTTCCATTCAAGGACCACGAGCCAATATACGGGCGTTTAATAAGAATCCCACTGGCTTTATATTTAGGGTCCTTACAACGATAACAATTCCATCTTTAATGCTGTGGTGGAAGAACAAAGACGAGGATTGGTACCAGGAATTAGGGGACGAGGAACGGGCTTTGTTTTGGTATGTGAAGGTGCAAATAAATGGACAGGATGAATTGGTTAGAATCCCCCGGGCTTTCGATGTAGGTGCTGCTTTTGGATCCGTGCCGGAGGGACTAATAGATGCTGCGTATCGGCAGAAGCCAGAGCAGGTTGTTGATACTTTCGGTGCCTTTTTTAAGTCAACCGCGCCTATTCCTTCGCCACAAGCATTGACGATAGTGTTAGAGCAGGCAGTAAATAGGAACTTCTTTTGGGACACACCTATCGTCTCTCAGAGCTTAGAGAAGTTGGCACCCGAAGAACAATTCGATGAGTTTACTTCTCGGGCGGCGATTGAGACGGCAATGCTGGTTAGTTCAATACCCATTCTATCGGAAACAGTTTTTGCCTCTCCAAAACGATTAGATCACTTGATATATAGTACATTTGGTGGGGCTTCTCGTGATGTGCTTAGCACGATTGGTTTAGGCTCTGAGGACCTTGCAAAAGAAAAGGAACTCGCTGACTTACCCATCATTGGGACTGTGTTCCAAAGAGGGGGCACTTCCGGTATTAGGAGCCAATCTGTGTCAAAAATGTATGACAAATTAACTAATGCAACTCAGCTACAACGTAGTATAATAAGAGAAGAGTCACCAGAGCAAAGGCAAATGAGGTTGATGCTCACTGATGCTTCTAGGGCTGTTTCAGGAATATTTTATGTGCGTTCGCGTACGAAGTCGGATAGGGAACGTCGAGAATTATCCACATTAGCAACAGAAATTGCTCGTGATGCAAATGAAATATTTGACAGTGGTAAGGTTTCGACAGCTCAGCGCAACAAATTGAAGAAGACTAAAAAGAAGTTCCAGTTACAAAAGAGTAAACTTAAAGAGAGAAGAGAACAACAACTTAGGAAAAATAAATGACGCTACCAGATTCTACGCCAAGACAACAGTACACCGGGAATGATGTTGCCGTAGCCTTTGCTTTCCCTTATTTATTCTTTGATGAGGATGACGTTAAGATTTATCGTCGTGTAATTTCTACAGACATTGAGACACTCGTGTCGAGCGGTGAGTATACTGTGACAGGAGAAGGTAATCCTCTTGGTGGTACTTTCACTTTTGCTACAGAACCAATGAGCGATCACGAGTTGACCTTATTGCGTGAAGTTGCTTTCATTCAGGATTCTAATTACGTTTCTAATGAAGGCTTCCCGGCTGATGCCCACGAGCAGGCCGTAGACCGTATAGTTATGATGTGCCAGGAATTGAGAGAAGTACAGGCTCGGACAATTAAACTTCCACGAACTATTTTAGATTCATTAGGTGTAGACGTTGATTTGAAAACCCCCGTAGCCCTGGATGGTATCACATGGGACACTGCTGGAACAGGTCTTGATTCTGCTGCCACGGGTGCTGGTGCAGTTATTGAAGCAGAGGCGGCCCGGGACGCAGCGCAAGTTGCTCAGACGGCAGCTGAATTAGCTGAGACCAATGCGGAGACGGCCCAGACGGGTGCCGAATTAGCTGAAACAAATGCGGAGATAGCTCAGTCGGCTGCTGAGGACGCCCAAGCAGCGGCAGAAGCGGCACTGGCAGCACTGGTTGTAGACGATGATTCTTTGGAACATACTACTGATATACACATAAAAGATGATGGAGTTAAGAAAGCGCATATTAACGTCGATGTAGTCCGGGCGGGCAATGGGCTTGCACAGCATACAGATGGGTCATTGCAAGTTGATCCATCCGATACAGCCCCTGGGCTTGAAATATCTGACGGTGGCGTTCGTGTAAAGTCAGATGAATCCACTATTGAAAGAGACGCCGGAGGTATTCGGGTAAAAGATGCCGGGATTATTCCTGTAAAACTTAAGACTGCTCAGGGGGAAGTAAGTTTTGCTCCTGGTGGTAGTGGACACGGTGGATATGCTGTTATGATGGCAGGAACAGGCGACGGCACTAAGGGTGTAACATATGGAACTTTAGGAACTTCATACACTACTAAAATTAGTTTAATTGTTGGTGCCACAGAAGGTCATGTTACTTTACCAGGTGGAGAATATGGCTTTTATCCTCAAACCAAATCTGGAACACCTGCCGGAGCTGAAACAGCCTTTGCTCAACAAAGATATGTTACGGCTTCCGGTCAAGATCATTGGATTTTTTTACTTATAGACAAATTAACCGGAGATATAAGGGCCGCGTATTCCGCGCCGGATCATCCTATGTATGGGAATGGTGGGGATATTCAAGAGGTCCCTCATCCGTTTATTGGGAATGATTTGACAGGATTGGAAATTGTTATTCTAGGGAAAGCTGATGTAGCAGAAGTCAAGGGTAAGGCTACTAAAAAAGATACTATTCTGACAATAATACACCGTGATTATACCGTCGATGTAACAAAAGAGGAGCCTTACGAGCCCTTACATACAGGCCAATTTATAGATAAGAGTCCGGTAATGGTTGATGTGTTACCTACCGGGTTAAAAGTTAAAAAGCTTAAAGTTAAATAGGGGAATATATGCGCGTAGATATTGACAGGGAAAATATTGTAAGAGTTCTTGCTGTGGTGCAACCGAAAAAATGTGCTTTTTTAAAAAACTCACCACAGCACTTGCCGGGAATCAAAACAGAAATAGAGCAAGCGATTAACGCTTTTACAGAGCACGTTGAGGTGCAAGGCAATTTTATTGATGTAGGTACGAGAGTTCAGTGCCAGACACCTGGTGACTCTATTCCCTTGCACACTGAGGATTTACGTCCAATGAATATAGATGGAAAGCAGTTTTTTCCCTTTGCCATAATGGTTTTATTTTTGAACACAACCCCCTATGGCAGTGGTTCCTTAGAGTTCCCCCGGCAGAAGCAAATCATTGCCCCGTTGGAGGGCACCGCAGTATTCTTTCCAAAAGGATGGACTCACCCATATATGCAGAGGCCTATCCAGGTTTCTAAATGGAGTGTTGTCGCCAGTATCTATAAGGAAGTTAAATAAGCCAATCTTTTGCGGTGTCCCCATTGATATGTGCTGCAATATTAACTCTGTTGCTTAGGCACTTGATGACTTTCTCATCAACGGTTCCGGGTATTACGAGGTCGATATAGGTTACGCTTTTGGTTTGTCCTCCTCGGTGGGAGCGATCTTCTGATTGTATTCGGTCCTCTAGGTCAAAGCTGTTAGAGAAGTATACTACAGTACGGCCTTGTATCAGGTCAATACCTGAGCCGCCTACTGATGGATTTCCAACGAAGAAGCGTACCTTAGATTTAGGGTCCTCAAATTGCCATTTGACCCACTCGCGTTCTTCATCTGTTGTGCTGCCATAATAATGGCCAACAGTGTCCTTCCCATATTTATCAGAAATTGCGTTATAAATTTGTTTAATAGATTCGCGGTAGTGCGCCCATATAATTACCTTGCTACTGGTTTCCTCAAGTATTTCCATTAACGCAGCAAGGCGGTTGTTCTCTACTTGCTGAACAATCTTGTCGTCGCTTATGAGGAAGCCACAGAGTATTTGATGTAGCTTTTGCAGTTGTGTAAGGGCTATTGTCGCGGAGGTAATATTCTCATTGATGATGGAGACGGCCAGCTTCTTCATAGAGACATAAATCTTTTCTTGCTGGCTTGTCATCTCAACCTCGCGGAACTGGTATATCTTCGGAGGCAACCCCGGCAATGCTTCGTCTTTAGTTACCCTAAAAGAGAACTGAGTTATTTTATCTCTAAGTTCATCCAATCGACGATAGCCTACGACCTGTTTGAATTTACGTTGTTGTTCTCGGCCTTGTTCATCTTTATAAGGGCGAAGATTAATTTCTTCTAAGACAGCGTAGCGGGCGCGGAAGGAGAAATAGCTGGTAAAGCCTAAGTGTTGCCAATCTAAAAAACTTGCTTGACTGTATATGTCCAATGGGCTATTAGTAATAGGTGATCCAGTTAGGATTCTACGCAGTTCACAGTCACCGCCAAGATTCAATAAGGCTTTTGTACGATTGGATGAGTGATGCTTAATGCTCGTGCTCTCGTCTGTAATCATCATTACTTTGTGTTTTTTGATAAATTCACTGATGAATTTTGTACCGCGCTTAGATGAGAAGGATTCAACATTAATGACGATTATCTTTAATGAAACATACTTACCTTCTGTGATCTGATGTTGTTTGGCCAGTTCTTGTTTGGTCTGGCGTGTGTCCCAAGTGTAAATGGTGTATTCATTATTAGGGAAGTGCTTAGGTATCTCTTTGTTGGACCAATTACGGTAGACACCTTTAGGTGCAACAATGACCACAGCATTGATATTACCTTGATACCAATTCCATCGAGCATCATCGAGAGCAACCTTAGTTTTGCCTGTACCCATTTCCATGAGGTAGGCAAAAGATTCTCGGGCTCTTCCCATGAGGAAGGCTTTTAATTGATGCTTCCATGGCTTAAGATTGAAGTATTTAAAAGTTTTAACGTCCATTGTTATGACTGTAGCATAAAAACTATTGACAAGCAAGAATTTTTTTGGTATGCTGTTAACAATTAACAATCAAACGGGAGGATGATATGGGAATTACCGACGAGCTGCAGAAAGAATCACAAGTAGCAAAGCCCACCGATGACCAAGGATTAAAACTACTCGCCAAACTAGCCGCAGACCAATTACACATTATCGAAAGAATTAAAAATGCAGAAGCAAATCTCAAAGAGATGGTTAAGGAACTGGCTCTTGTTGCCACTAAGCAAATACCTGATCTTATGGTAGAATATGGCTTTGAGGCTACACCTAAATTAAGCAATGGCATGACAATTACCCTTAATGATGTTCTCCAATGCTCTATCACCAAGGCAAATGAGGCCGCTGCTTTTAAATGGCTTAAGGACCACGGCCATGACGATGTTATCAAAAATGAAATAAAAACAGTATTTGGCCGTGGTGAGGAGGAAAAAGCCAAAGACTTTTATAATAAAGCACTGGAACAGGGCATGAACGCTACACAAAAAGCGGCAGTGCACAACCAAACGCTAAAGGCACTCATTAAGGACCTTAAATCCAAAGACATTGATGTTCCCGATGCTACCTTTAGTGTTTTTGAAGGCAAAATAGCTGTAATCAAATAACCGTAACATAATAAAGGAAGGTGCGAGATGGCAAAAACTGTGCCAACAAAAACCAAAGCAACACCCCCGGCAGTTATCGGGGCAGAAATGGCGGCTATGGCCGGGCAGGGGCAAGCAACAAATGCCGAAGACTTTGCAATACCATTTTTAGTGATCCTCCAATCTTTGAGCCCTCAGACGAAGAAGAATAAGCCTGAGTTTATCGAGGAAGCTGAGGAAGGCAATGTGATAAATACAGTTACCAGTGAGTTGTTTGACGGTGACGTAGGTATCACGGTATTGCCCGTAGCATTTATGAGAGTGTATCTTGAATGGAAGCCACGTGATGCTGGCGGTGGGCTTCAAGGAATACACCAGCGGGAAGAAGGTATACAGTTAGAGCAAACTTGCAGTCGGGATGAGAAGGGTAATTATGTGTTGCCTAATGGCAATATCCTGAAAAATACGTCTCAGCATTACGTGCTGCTTGTCTGCGGGGATAAGGTGGAGCCAGCTTTGATTGCTATGACGTCCACGCAGTTGAAGCACTCTAGGAAATGGAACACAAATATTGGCAAGGTCAAAGCGACGGGTCCAGATGGCAAAGAGTTCAGTGTTCCTTCGTTCGGTTGCAAATGGCTGTTAAAAACTGTCGCTGAGAGTAACGCTCAAGGAGATTGGTTCGGTTGGCAGATTGAAAAAGTCGGTGTGCTGAACGACAACGAGGTCCCTCTCTTGCGTGCAGGTAAAGAGTTCCACGAGCAAATCAGTGCAGGCGCAGTGAAGGTTTCTGAACCAGCACCGGAAGCTGCATCAGCAGACACCAAAGTAATCTAAGAACTTGGGGCGTCGTCTAATCAAGACAACTCAGTTCCTCTCGTTCTGAGTAAATGCAGGTTATCTCATTAGCCTGCCGCCCCTTCACTAAGGCAATTATGGACGTAACTAAGCAGAAGCATTGGACACAATTTAAAATCCAACCAGTTAAGTTCATAGGTGAAAACAACATAGGCTATTTTGAAGGCAACATTATTAAATATGTTTGTCGGTATAGGAGTAAGAACGGGGTCGAGGACTTAAAGAAAGCCTCTCATTATCTGAAAATGTTAATCGAACGCGAAACGAGAGGAACGGTTACACCTTGACCAGCGAACAAGTAGAGAAGTTCCGATCTATATTTGAGGGTATGACAGAGGCCTACGGCTTTTATAACGTCGACGCCGCTGTAACCCCGGGGGAGAAGGTTTATGGAAAACGCGCCACAGTTAGAGAAGAAGTCACGACGGCCTTGTGGGAGGACCATCTTGGTGGGGAGCAAGGGCTTGGCATCTGCCCGATTAATAAAGCGTCTCTATGCCAGTGGGGTTGTATTGACGTCGACGTGTACGCCGGACTCGAACATATTAACATTGTCCGAAGCCTTAAGCAAAGTAGACTCCCCCTCGTTGTGTGTCGAACTAAAAGCGGTGGAGCCCACATTTATGCCTTCTTCAAAGAATACTGCTCAGCAGAAACAGTGGTCGCAAAACTCAAAGAGGTTGCGGCGTGCCACGGGTTTGGTAACTGCGAAATATTCCCGAAGCAGACGAAAATCCTAGAAGACTCAAGCCACCTTGGAAGTTGGGTAAACCTACCTTATTTTGATGGAGATAATACCACACGCTA
>SDBT01005675.1_pt1 | contig 20868 bp, 20 predicted proteins | sample 2277101 | NCBI WGS metagenome assembly SDBT01 (sample SAMN10404973, study PRJNA504765) | marine sediment metagenome | isolation source: marine sediment core GS10_PC15, 103 cmbsf | place: Arctic Ocean: Southern Knipovich Ridge | collected 2010
TCACTGGGGTATATGCCCCCGGAAGAATTTGAAAATATAAATAATGAAAACATGAAAGGAAATGAGTCCCATCAGCTTATTCTGACTAGTTAACTTGGTGTCCAGGTTTTGGGGTTCATATCAGTATATATACTATATGGTATATGTATATTATATATAAAGATAAGATAAATAATGGGGTGATTATCATACCATTGCATGGGAACTTAAGTTTTTTTTGAGAATTTTATCTTAGGAGTGTATGTCACATATATAGTATCTTTTCAAAGCAGGGGCTATTGGGGGGAGGGTACCCCTTGAGGTTAAGAATTTATTTGAATTTACTCAACCACCGCACCAGTATATTCATCAGGATCAGCAAGTTCCAAATAAAGCAGAAATAACGGATAATTGGAGATACTTTGCAGGGGCTCATAAATAGGGGTTTAGAAGTAGCTAGAAACTTTGCTCAACTTTAGCATACAGACCCCTAACTTTGCCGTACTTGAATAGTTTGATAAGGTTTTTTTTAAAGTAATAGTACGGTATGGGTTTATCTGTTTAGGGGCAAATTTTAAGCTTATTTAGGGTAATGAAATTGGTTGTGTTTAGACGAACTTAAAACCACTATTAATTAAATCTGTAACAATAGATTCCAGGTCATTGGCGCTACTGTTTACTTCAGGGACAAAGTATCTTACCTTCTTATCGTTAAAAAGTTTAAAAATATGCTCCATAAATATCTTCTTAAATGAATTGCTGTTAAAAAAATAAGTATTAAGATCCCCCGCGTGTGATACCCTTCGACCATTTTACCGGTCTTCTTTCCCCATATATGAATACCTTCAATATTCCCGGCACATTTCTTGAGATTACCGACAACTTTTATCATTTTATCTTCTGTTTTGTTATTAATTGGATGAGCTGTAAGCAGTTGAGGGATATCCAGCACTATCCTTAGGGAAAGCTTTCTCTCTTTTATCAGTTCGGATAGATTGACCATATCCATATCTTTTGAGATCATAAAACTTCCCTGCCTGTAAATTGTACCCCTTTTCAATAAATATTTTTGTATTTGGAAATATTTTATTTATTTTTAATTCAAATATACTGTATATCTCAATGAATTCTTCCAGACCTTTAATATAGTTACTAAAAGGTGGATGTATCTCAATGATTGCTGGAGGGTTGTTTTCGCCTACCAGCTCTTCGAGGAAGGTTGAAAACTCTATTGCCCATTCTCCACCCTTCCACAGCTCAGGGACACCCTTTTTACTGGAGTCTACGAGGGTGCTGTTCTTGTTTACCAAGTCTGACCTGAATTTTCTTGGACCATAAGAGTATTCAGTATGTAGCGAATAATCCATTGACGGGTTTAAACTGCAGACATCAAAATGGCAGGCAAGCTCCTCTATTGAGGGTGTTATATCTTCAGGGTACTCTTTCTTGCCGTATTTTACTGGAATTAGCTGACTCATAGTACCTTATCCTTTACACAAATCCATTATATTCCTTAAGTGCATTCTCTACATCAAGGTTTGCAAGTGTCACATAGATCTGGGTAGTTGATATATCGGAATGGCCAAGAATCTTCCTTAAGGCTTCTATATCCTTTGTCCTCTTGTAGAAATCTGTAGAAAAACTGTGTCTTAAGGTATGTGGTGTAACATCTTTATTGATACCGGCCTTCCTGGCATATCTCTTGATCATAAACTGGATATACCTGTCTGAGAGCTTCTGACCCTTTTTAGAGCTGAATCTGTCATTTTTCCTATCTACCAGTGTGGTAAAGAAGTGCTTGCTGCCTTTTGGCTTTTTATTTTTCCAGTCCCTTAGCAGATCCAGGGTGCTCTCTGATATGAAAGGTATATCCCTGTCCTTCTGACCCTTCCCATTTACAACCCTGAGTTTACCGTCAGTTATGTTGATGTCATTCGGTTTTAAGCTTGTTACCTCTGATACCCTGAGTCCACAGTTAAGCATAAGGGATATGATTGCCCTGTTTCTGAGTCCTGTGATGTAGCGCTTGTTGGGTTGTCTGATCAGTTTCAAGGCTTCCTCCCTGTCCAGAATTACTGGTAATTTCCTCCTTGCCATGATTTTACCTCCAAATAGCTTATATTACGTATATTGTATCATATAAGTAATATATCACTATAGTTTTATATAGTCAAGTATAATACGTAATAATACTCAAAAATTAAAATATTCCATTTGAAAATAAAAGGAACGAAAAAAGGATAAAATTTCTAACTCTGAAGTGTGATATTGATCCAGTATAAGTTTAGGTATTAGGTAGGATTATAGGGGTATGGCTTGCGAAGGAGGGTCGCTCACAAGGACCATAATATTCTCTTAAACTCATACTGGAAGATTAAATATTGAATTTATTTTTTTCCTATATTCCCTTCATTATTATAAATCTTAGTAAAATAACCTAGGTTTTTATTAGATGATAAATATGAATATTTATTTTTTCCAAAATAATTTCCTGATTGTATTATTTCCAGACCTTTTGATTTAAGGGTCTCTAAACAGGAATAATAATCTTTAACTACCATGCCCAGATGGTGTATGGTTTTTCCTTCATATTTATCTAAAAAATCAGAAAATATTGAATATCCTTTAGGCTCAATTAATACAATTTTCATATTCTCTAGTTCAAGAGAATAAATCTTTACAACATAGTCTTTCTTCTTACCATAAACACGCATTTCCTCTACATTATTACAATCATACTGTACACAACGCCAGTTATTTGATCCAAATAGTTGCTGGTATATTTTTAACTTTCTATTTAAATCTCTTACTACAATTCCCAGATAGGTAGATTTTTTGAAAATAGGGATAAAGTCACTTTTTTCCGGATAAAAATAATCTGGTTCTGGTTTAATAAAATCATTTGATACATCCACTATTTCGCAAATAAAACCAAGATCATCTGCTGAGTCCAGGTAATTATAAATATTTTTACCCTTTATTCCCATCTGATGACCAGATTGTAAGGATCCTATCCCCATAGAGTTTAAGTATTTAAGAGCAACATAATAATCATTTACACTAATTTTTATATGGTGGATTATACCTTCCCCATATTTATCCAAATATTCTGAATAAATAGATTCTGTTAATGGTTCTATTAATTCAAATCTTACATCTCCAATGGTGCATACTCCGATATTCATGGCATAGTCAAGTCTTTTACCGTGAATGTACATCTTGCTGACATTATCTGGAGAAAATTTTAAGACATAAAATGGACCTATGCCATAACTTAGATAATTATCCATTGCTTTTTTCAAGTCTCTGACAACAATACCTACCTGCATTATTTTATTAAATATACTACTTGCTTTTTTTTCATTTAACATATTTTCTGGTTTTTAAATTTATCTTTGTATTCTGCCAGATACATTACCTTCCAAAATATTATTAACTTCATTGACAGTTGAGTAGTTTACATCACCATAAATAGTTTGTTTTAATGCAGAACTTGCTATCGCAAACTCTATGGCTTCTTTTAAAGATTTTTTATTAATTAATCCAAATATTAAACCAGCAGCAAATGCACAGCCACCTCCACCTCTATCGATTAAATGGATATCATATTTTTTTGAAACATAAAACTCTTTACCATTATATACAATTCCTGACCAGCCATTGTCAGATGCAGAATGGCTTTCTCGTAATGTGGCTGCAATGTACTTAAAATTAAATTTCTTCTTCATTTTTTGAAATATGGACTTATATCCATCAATACTCAAATCACCTTTATACACATCAGTGCCTTTTGGTTTAAATCCAAGACATTTTTCTGTATCCTCTTCATTGCCAATACAAACATCTACATATTGCATAAGGTTAATCATAATTTTTTGGGCTTCTTTAGGTGTCCATAATTTTGCCCTATAATTAAGGTCCATACTTACGGTCAGCCCATATTTTTTTGCTTTTTTTAAAGCATATTCTGTAAGACCTGCAGATTTCTCACTCAAAGCAGGAGTAATTCCAGAAGTGTGAAACCATTTTGCATTATTAAAAATCTTATCAAAATCAAAATCGGATATCTCTGCTTCAGAAATCGAAGAAAAATTCCTGTCGTATATTACTTTTGACGGTCTTAGTGAGGCCCCTATTTCATAAAGATTGATTCCAATTCTATTCCCTCCGGTTGATATATGTTCTGTATTAACCCCATTGCTTCTTAAGGAACTAACAGCAGCTTTTCCAATTGGATTATCTGGGACCTTTGTAATAAAAGCTGTATCGCAACCGAAAATTGAAAGAGATGAGGCAACATTTGCTTCATCTCCTCCATAGATTACATCAAAAGAACTTGCTTGCTCAAACCTTTGATTATTTGGAGGAGTGAGTCTTAACATGATTTCCCCAAGAGTTACTATCTGACTCATTATTAATCCTTTCTATTTTTAAAAAATATCATTTAAAAAACTTAATGTTTTTACAGCCGCAGTTTTCCCATCTGGAATGGGCAAACACTCTAAGATAATAAATCCTTTATAATGTATATTCGATAATGCATCCCTTACTTTATAAAAATCTATATGCCCAAGCCCTGGATACATCCTATTACTATCGGCAATGTGAAAATATCCCAGAAGTTCTCCGTAATCCACAATAGCCGTAAATATATCTACTTCTTCTATGTTCATATGAAAAGTATCCATATGGATCTTTAAGTTAGGAAGACCTGAAGAAATAATAAAATCATATATTTCATCAGTCCTATTTAAATAATTAATCTCATATCTATTTGATACTTCTAGAAGAAGGGTTACTTCCTTTTCACCTGCATATAAAGAAACCTCTTTTAAAGATTGAGCTAATTTATTTTTATAGTCTTTCAAAGATATCAAGTCTGGAATGTTTCCTCTCATCGTACCAATGGTAATTAATCCTCCAATTTTTTCTGCTAAGTTTACATACTGTTTTAAGCGGTTTGCAGCATTTTTTCTTATTTGATAAGAATCATCAGTTAGGTCAAGTCTGTCTTGATAATATGCAGGGCCTGTAGATATTGCGGAAACCTCAATATTGTACTTTTTTAGGGTATACAATATGCTTTCGGCATCAACCTTTTCTGGATTTGTAATGTTATGTAATTCTACTGCCTCATAACCCCATTCTTTAGTTTTGTATATACTTTCTTCAATACTACCGCCAAATAAATAGGGTTTCCACATTGATAGAGAATTTCCAACAGCAACACCATATTTGTATTTTTTACTAAGATTCCTATTTGACATATTCTCAATTATAAAAATATTTTAATCATGTTTTTATTCATACTTTATTTTGATGATTATTTTCTTTACATGCTCAGGTTCTTTTAAATAAACTGCTGGCATATGAGCTTCATGTGGTGAAATTATAGAAAAACAATCTTTTTTTAATTGAAGAAAATCATCTGATCCTTCTAAAATTATTTGATCCTTTACCTTTATATAATCAACTTCTTGCAGACTGTTTGTAAATGTATAACCAATATATTCCATCCCAGATACAGTATAATGAAGGTCTATGTATTTTTTATGGGCTTCACAATTGTTATCTTGTATTGCTCTAGTTTCATATTCCCTGACTTTAGCAAAAATATCCTCTCCAACAATTTCATAATCACCAACCTTAATATTTAATAAATCACTATTTTTTATAAAATTGAAAGCTTTGGTTATTGAAATACTACTATTCTTGTATATTGATATTTTTTTAAATGAATCAATGATCATAAAATCCACTTCTTGATAAAATATTTATATTTTTATATCTTTTTCTAGTTTTAATTATTATGAGATCAATTATTTTTAAAATCTTTTAAATCCTAAAATTTAACCAAAAAGTCTCGCAGCTTCGACCATAGAAACTATATTTTCTGAAGGTGTATTTGGTGAAACCTCACATCCTGAACCTAAAATAAGTGAATTAGATTTAGCGCTAGAATTAATAATCTTTTTACATTCATTTTGAATCAAGCTATTATCTCCTAGTAATAATACTCCTGACGGATCCAAATTTCCCCGGCAAGTGTTATATTTGGTGGCCAATTCCATCGGTACTTGCCAATCTATATCAAACCATGACGCACCTGTTTCGCTCATATCAATAAGAATCTTACTATTATCTCCACAAATATGTAAATCGGTATAACCACCTGCTTCTTTTAGCTCTTTAATAAGAATTTTGTGTCTGGGTAGGACAAAATTTCTATAGATTTCAGGACTAATTATGTTGAGCGAACAAAATGCTTCCCCAATATCTAAAGCATCTGCTCCTGCCCTTATTAAAGCCTTTCCATATTCAATCGATTGCTTCAGACAAAAATCCAGTAATTCATTTGCAAAATCAGGACTGTCAATAAAATCAAAAATTAAATTCTCGGGTCCTCTAAGCTGGCTTGCAATGTTCATGGGGCCCATTATTATAGAAGTTATAAAAAGAGTATTTGAAATCTTCTTTTTAATAATTTCTGTAGCATTAATAACAACTGGCATCCTCCCATCCTTTAAAGGGTTTGCTATTTTTTTTATTTTCTTTATATCTTTTTTCTTTTTTAAGATAAAATCTATTACACTTGGAGGTTCGTTATCAGGGTGAATAGTTTTACTTCCTAAAGCTTCAGCTTCAATTACAGCATCTACTCCAACTTCAATCCCATCATACCCATAATATCTTTGAGCATTTAATAAACATTTAGCCATTATGTGCTCATTTTCAGCAAAATCCTTTATTTTAATTTCCAATAATCTTGTTGAATTATGATGTAGTGTAGGAAACACTGGGATCTTATCTACTGGTTTTTTTTCTATAGCATAAACTATTCTTTCTTTTGCCAAAAGTTTTGCAACCTTCATGCTTTTCTCCTTACTGAAGTAAAAATTAATGATGCAATTGATATCTTTATTTATTAGATAAAAGATTACTAAATTACTTACGGATTAAATTCTATAAACTTTTTGTGCTACTTTATAAAAAATATTTTCAAGATCCTCTTTTGGTAAATCCATATCCTTATACTGGGTCACTTCTATATTAATATTAGGAATAGTGTCAGAACCTAACATTACTCTATCAGAACCTAACATCGCCATAATAGCATTTTTCTCGTCAATAGAGGTCCATGATGTCTCTAAATAAATATTATCCGCATTTAATGCTGTAGTTATAGCCTGCGTAGCATGCCCAGACCAACCACTGTGGGCTAAAATAAATTTCAAATCAGGATGCTCCTTAGCTGGAATCAGAGTATTAGCAGGTTCACCAAACACAGTTAAACCAGTGTGTACCATAACGGGTAGATTATTTTTTAGTGCTAGTTTATAAACTTTTTGCGAATCAGAGGAAAGGGGAGTAATAGCATGTCCCAAAGTATGAAGCTTTAGGGCAACAAATTTTCCCAGAGATAAAATCTTCTCTACTATATTTACATAATCTTCTTCTTCACAATGAGGATTAACACTTACAATCCCGTAGATTCTGCCCGGATAATCATTTGATAATTTTGCAATTCTTTTATGTGCGCCTAGAACATCTCTTACCCCAGGGAAAGGTTGCAAAATTGTTGAAGATAGCTTGTTTTTTTCCATCGCCTGGAGAATATCATCTTCTGAATAATCTAATTCACACATTCTACAATCAGCAAGATGAAGGTGGGTATCAATAATCTTCATTTTTTTCCTTTCATTAAATTATTATTTTGGTATATTAATAATATTTGCTTTTGCCCATACTACAGAACTAATTTCAGGATTATCTAAATTATGTTCTTTTACATCTTCCATTTGTTGGAGCATGATGTCAGAATTATAAGCTTCTTTTAATGTTTCAAATTCATCAAACCAAATCTCTGCATAACCATCAAATGGTGGTGGTCCAAAAGGGGTGTCATCCAAAGTAAAATTAACAGTATACCATTTCAATCCTGGTAAATTTCTTCCATTCTTAGCATGCTTATTTAACCACCAATCTTTTAACTGCTTCTTATCCATAGATGGGGGACATTTAATGCTTCCCATTTGCTTATACATACCTTTCTTTTCAGGAATATTTTCAAATCCTCCAGGTACTTCAATAATATACTCTTCAGCCCATACAATTTGACATAATTCTGGATTGTCTAATTTATATTTTTTTACATCGTCTATCTGGAAATCCATTTCCTTAGAGGTGCCACCTTCTTTTAGTTGTTCTAGTGTTATGAAACTATTGTCTGCATAACCATCAAATGGTGGAGGTCCAAAAGGGGTGTCATCCAAAGTAAAATTAACAGTATAGAATTGTAAATTAGGAATAAGTCTTCCTGTAAGTGAGTGATGATTTAGCCACCAATCTATTAAATCTTTTTTGGACATATGATTCGGGCTTTTAATGCTGCCCATTTGCTTATACATTCCTTGCTTATACATTCCTGCCCCCATAGTTGATTAAATTCATTTTATTTTTTATTAGTTAAAGTGCTAAAATTCTTAACATAATTATAAAAAGCGATTATGTTTTCAATAGGTACATCATTTGTTAACACATTTGCTGGCGCTAGTATCAGACCACCATTGTTACCACAAGTTTTAATTCTTAAATCTACCTCATTAACAATTTCCTGAGGATTGCCAAAAACAAATGTTTTCTGCATAGACATGGTTCCATGTAAAGTCAATTTACTTCCAAAGATCTTCTTTATTTCAGCAGGATCCATACATTCAGGTTGAATTGGATTAAGTATATTAATCCCGATATCAATTAAATCTGGTATTATTTCCTTAATATTCCCATCACTGTGTAAAAAATAAAAAACATTAGGATTCTTTACGTTCCTAATTAGTTCTCTCATCCTCGGTTTAAATACTTTTCTCCAGATATCCGGAGACAAGAAAAGAGATTCTTCTGAACCTAGATCTCCAAGAAACTGAATTATATCTACTCCTAAATCTGTGTACATATTTATTTCTTGGACAGTAAATTCAAATAACTTGTCTAATAATCTTTCAATAAAATTTCGATCTAATATGAGTAACTCAAGAAACTTTGCAAAGCCACAAAGGAGCCATCCCCGCCTGAAAAGTGTACTAATGCCGGTATATATCATATAATCATTTTTGTAATCCTTTATATCTTCTTTTACTTTTTTAAATCTACTTGTTATCTGTAAGTCTGGTATCTTTAAATCTTTTAGAGAGAGTGATTCTTCCAATGGATGATATAAATAATTCCATGAATACGTAGAATTATCTACTTTTATTTTAACCCCCCATTCATCCTCGAAAATGTTTTCATCAATATTTTTCACATTATAATCATTTACAACTAATCCTTTTCCAATAATTTCTAAGAATTCGGGGTTTTTTTTAAAATCTGGAGCAGGATCCATTAATACTGGTCTGAAATCAATCCCCAGATTTTCTAGAATAATCTCATCATCATCTTCTTCGAAATATTTCTTAATCTTTTCCCATATTGGCTTGCTAAACCATCCATCAACAGGAAATCTATCAGATTTCCTGTGCTTTAAAATTGATAAAACTCTATTCCTTGAATTCATAAATAAACCTATGGTAGTTCAGGAAGTTCTTCCTTTGCCTTTTTAATTATTTCTATAAAAGTAGAAACCTGCTTGGTTATCCATCCCAATCCTTCAGTTTCTATCATTTCCTTATTCATAAATGTACGAGCACCAGAAACGGCACATGCTCCACATTTAATGAAATCAGCAGCATTTTCTGGCGTTATTCCACCAGATGGAACTAAATCCACATTGGGGAAAAGCATTTTTAAATAAGTCATATATTTTGGTCCTCCCATTGATCCTGGGGCAATTTTTACCATTGTGGAACCTATTTTCATTGCATTAAAAACTTCTGTTGCTGTAAATGCTCCACTATACAAAGGTACTTGATATCTGTTAGTTAAATCAGCAACTTCTGGGACAACACAAGGATTTACAATTAAGGAACCTCCATGTAATATAACTTCTCTAGCGGTACTTGGATCAAGGACTGTTCCTACAGCAACATATAGTTTATCTTTAAAATGATTTGATATCGCCTCGACACCTTCTATTACTCCGGGTGTCGTAGAAGTGATTTCAACTATTCTTGCCCCGCCCTCATACATAGCTTGAGCATATGCAATAAAATCATCTTTTTGCTTTAATTTTATACAAGGAATTACCCCTGTCTCCTTTGTTAATTCTACGATAATCTGCTTAAGGTTCTTATCTGTACGCATAATACCAAAACTCCTCTCAATACTTATTTTCTTAATTATTTACATTTAACTCATGCTAAGTTTTTTCTTCGTTTTAAGATTGTTTCAATTGATATAGCTACCACCAATATTAAGCCTGTCAAGAAGGAAATCCTCGATTCTGTAAATCCAATATTTCTCAATCCATGTTGAATTAGAACTAAGAACATAATCCCATATGCAGTCCTTAATAAACCACCTTTTCCTCCACTCAAACTATTTCCTCCTACAATAACAGAAGCAATTGCGAGAAGTTCGAGCCCATAACCAGCATTTAATTGTGCAGATCCGAGACGAGCTACTGTAATTATACTTGAGATACCAACAAATACTCCGATAAATGCAAAAATCAATATTTTATATTTAAGAGTATTAACACCTGCTCGCCTAACCGCTTCCTCATCTCCACCAAGTGCATAAGTATATTTCCCCAACTTAGTTTTCTTTAAAACAAACCAACCAATAACAAATGAGATTATGAATAAACCCATTATGGGAGAAATAAATAAAAAGGTTCTTTGATTAAAAAAATCTATAAAGGGATGTCTTATTAGAATATTACTAGGAGTTAAGGCGTAAGCTAATCCCCTTGCCCAAATCATAGCTGCCAAAGTAACAATTACTGGCGCTATACCAAATTTAGCTATTAAAAATGCATTAAAAGTGTAAACAATTACAGAAGTAGCTATGCAGCAAATAATACTTAAAATAATGCTACCAGTACTAGAAAAAACTAATCCAAACATTACACCAGAAAGTGCAATTACTGAACCAGGACTTAGATCGATATGGCTTGATATTATGCTAAATGTCATCCCAACCGAAACAATAGCTAGAACTGAATATTGGTTTAAAATATTAGTAAAATTTTGGATGCTCAAAAAATTCTCATCAATAATGGAAAGTGTAACAAATAAAGCTAATATAAAAACAAATATAGAATTTGAGTAGATCCAGGAGAAAAATAGACTAAAATTTGTCTTTTTTGTTAATGCCTTTGCCTTCAAATCTTTTCCTCTTCTTTCATGTGTTTATTTTCTTCAAAAAAAACATAAATAATTATATTTATTAAATCCTCCTGGAAGAAAATTTATCTAATAAAGCTGCAATTAATATAATCGCTCCATTAATTGCTTCCCTATAAAAAGCTGACATGCCCATCATTGTCATCCAGTTTGATATGACTCCAACTATAATGGCCCCAACAAGTACAAGTTGAATTTTACCTACTCCTCCTCTTAAGCTGATTCCACCTAGAATTGCAGCAGTTATTGCTTTGAATACTATTCCTTGACCAACTCCGGGTACGATTATTCCAGATCTAGAATTTAATATAATACCTGCTATACCTGAAAATAATCCTGCTAGAACATATACTAAGATCTTTGTTCGGGTTACTTTTAATCCACTGAGCTTTGCAGCTTTTTGATTATTTCCGATAGCATACATGTTTCTTCCAAATTGTGTATTATTTAATAAAATGTATACAATTATAAAAAGGAGAAATAAGAATATTACTAGTACAGGGACAACACCACCTACTTTTTTAGATGCAATAAAAATAAAAAATGGATGATCTAATATAATCCAGGATCCTTGCGGCTCCATTATTAGCTGTGCGACTCCACGTATACCGATCATTGTTCCCAGAGTTACCACAACTGGATTTACCTTGACAACTTCTATTATTATCCCATTGAAAAGCCCTACTAGTATACCGGCAATTAAAGCAACTATAATTGCCAGAAAAATATTAGTTGAATACCATTTAACCATTCCTCCTGCGATAACTCCACTAAGAAGGACAACTGCATCTGGAGATAGGTCTATCCCCCCTATCAATAGGACCATCGCACTTCCAATTGCTATTATTCCAATGGTAGAGACTTGAGTAAGAACATTGAGAATATTTTGATAAGAAAAAAAGTTTTCAGTAGTCACACTAAAAATTATTAATAGACCCAACAATACAAAGAAAAGTCCATTAGAATAAATAAAATCTTTTAAACGGGAATTTTCCCTCTTCTCAATAAATTTTGTTGATAATAATCCATTATCATTATTCATTTAATCTTCCTTTCAAGTGAATTCTTTGAAGTAGCTCGTTTTCAGAAATTGAATCACGATCAAAAGGTTTGCTTAATTCTCCCTGATGCATAATAAATATTCTTTCCGCTAATTCTAAAATTTCCTTAAAATCGATTGAAATTATTATTATCCCTTTTCCATTCTTCGATAATTCAATTAAAAGTTTATATATTTCCCTTTTAGCACCAACATCTATCCCGACAGTTGGCTCAATAAATACAATGATATCAAGGTTTTTTAATAACCATCTCGATATAATAATCTTTTGCTGATTGCCACCACTTAAAGTGGAAACTTTTTGTTTTAGTGAATACATTTTCGCATTTACCTTACTAGTTATCTCAGCAACCTCTTTTATTTCTTTTCTTCTATTAAGTAACTTTATTATTGGATATCTATAATTATTCAATGATGGAATTGATACATTTTCTAATACATTCAAATCTAAAAAGAGCCCTTCTTCCTTTCTATTCTCTGATAATAAACCTAAGCCATGTTTTATTGCATTAATAGGTGATTCAATTTTTCTTAATTTATTATTTATTTTAATCTTTCCAGATGATTTTTTTTGAGCACCAAAAAGAATTCTGCCTAATTCATAAATTCCTGACCCTAAAACCCCAGTAATGCCTATAATCTCTCCTTCATAAAGCTTAAGATTTACATTTTTGAATTTCTTATCCAAGCATAAATCCTGAGTCTCCAGGATTAAATCTTTTTTTAAATTTTTTACTTTATCTTTATGGAAGTAGAATTTGTCCTGTCTTTGGCCTATCATCATTTCAATTATTTTTCTTTCAGTGGTTTCCTTTATTTCAACAACTCCTATTACTTTCCCATCTTTTAAAATGGTTCCTCTATCACAGTTTTCAACAATCTCATTTATCTTATGAGAAATATAAATTATAGCTATCCCTTCACTTTTAAATTTTTCTATTATCTTGAAAAGTCTTGCAGCTTCATCTATTGTTAATGCGGAAGTAGGTTCATCTAAAATCAATATTTTGGGTTTATAAGATAATGCTTTTACAATTTCTACCAGCTGGCGCTGTGACACATCTAGATCTTCAATAAGATTATTTGGTCCAAATTCGACTATTTCAAGTAAATTTAACAAATCTTTAGTTTTTTGTTTTATAATTTTTTCTTTGATTATGCCTATGTTATTATCTTCTCTACCCATGAATATATTTTCCGCTACAGTGAGATTAGGTAACAAACTTAATTCTTGATAAACTATTGATATTCCAAGATTCATAGCATCTTTAGGTTTCTCGATCTTTATCATTTTACCGTCTATCTCAATAGTTCCGTGGTCATTTCTAACATCTCCTGCTAGAATCTTTACTAGTGTAGATTTCCCAGCCCCATTTTGGCCAAGTAATCCATGAACTTCGCCCTTATTAACCAGAAAATCAACATTATCCAATGCCCTTACACCGGGAAAGTCTTTTAATATATTTTTCATACTCAATATTGCTTTATCCATTTTCAAACAAACCTCTCCTTGAGAACTTCTTAAATAAGAACCATGTTATTGATTTTTGAAGACAATTTATAAGTTTTAAAGGTGCAAAAAAACTATTTTTTAATACAACTATTTTGTAAAAATAATCAAACTATTAACAATATGGGCCCACACCCGTTAACCGCCTATAGGCCCATATTGTTCAAGCTAATCTACTTATTCTCCATCAAAAAATACAAGCTATTCAATTATGCCGTATTCTTTTGCTACTTTATCTGGGTTTTCGAAATCAATTGATGTAATATCTGCTAATATATCAGCAGCAAGATCAAAAACTCCATCAACATTATCCTGTGTCACCAAATAACCATCAACATAGGTCCAATAAGGGACATCTTCGCCTTTTGCAACCTTTGCATTTACCGATTCATGTGTGAAACCTGTATGTTCTGGACCTAGACCCAGAATGAAGCTACACTTTAAATTTCCAGCTTTTATTGCATCCAGTTGAGTTCCTCCAAGTGCAACTACAAATATCTGATCAGCTAATCCAGCTCTTTCAATTACATTATAAACTGCAACACCTTGCTCATCACTCAAGCAGTAAACTATATCAAGATCTGGGTATGCTACGATGAAGTCTTCCATCACTGTTGCGGATTTTTCTGGATCCCAATCAGCAGCTACAACATCTACCACTTCTATATTTTCATATTCATCCATAACATTTATGAATCCTTGAGCTCGTTGGTCACTAACATCAGTTCCTAAAATACCACCAATTACCGCAGTCTGGCCCATGGGTTCACCATATCTTTCAATTAGAAGTTCAACTGAATGTCTAGCTACAGTTGCACTGTTCTCAATTTCATTAAATCGAACCTGTGCTACTGCTTTTTCAACTTCTATGAATGAATATAATACGACAGCATTTATTCCTGCGTTTACTATTTTATCAATTACTGGGTAAAATGCGTCTAGGCTAACAGGATTTATAGATATAGATTTCATACCATCTATTTTTATCATGTCTTCAGCTGCAGCTACTTGTGCTTCAATTTGATTTTCACCTGCTCTCATTATGAAATCAACCCCCGCACGTCGTGCGGCCTCTTGAGCACCTATATTTTCAGCAATATGATAGGGGTGCGTAGAAGTCAATTGAATAGTCCCAATGGATATCTTTTCATCCATTACTTCTTCTGCAGGAGCTGCTTCTTCTGCAGGAGCTGCTTCTTCTGCAGGAGCTGCTTCAGTTTTACAACTAATACCAAATAAAGCGATTGAGCTTATGAGTACAATAATCATCAAAAAAATTATTAACTTTTTCACTTTTTCCTTCCTTTCTTTGTTTTTTTCTTATAGAATCTTTCCGAGATCTATCCTTAAACCTATACCATTCTAAGCGATATTGGTCTGGATAGATCTCATTTAATTTTGTTCATCTGACCCCTTTCTTTATAAATTAAAATTCGAGACCTAAAACCACCTCCTTCTTATAGTTAGAAATCACTTTTGTATAAAAAATATTTTTTCTCATCCAAGTATTATCTCCCTATTTTCTTTAGCTGACTTAACTATATTATCAATCAATTTTGCTTCATAAAGAACATCTTCGATAGAGGAAATATGGGATGGTTTACTTTTTGATATACAATCTATAAAGTGAATAATTTCATTCCGCAAGGACCCCTCAATCCTATCGTTGGCTTCTGGCCACCATTCTTTTTCGGGAGCTAAGGTTTTTTCATTATCCCAGAATGATAAACTTGAATTTATAAGATTTGTTTTTGCAATTATTTTACTTCCAACCACTTCATACCCAATATCCATCGTGCCACCATATTTCCAGTGATTTCTGGGTGCTCCGCTTGGGATAAGCCAATTTGTTTCAAAAAAGGATACTATGCCATTTTTAAAAGTAATAGTCGCTAGGCAGGCATCAGGTCTCTTATCACTAGATCCATATATTTCTCTAGCATAAATTCTTTCAACTTCCGACTGTGCAAACCAAAGTGCTAAGTTTAAATCATGTGACATTGTCTCAAAAACTGGATGTGAATATGTTCCGCCATCTTCTGTAAAATAATGCTTTGAAATATTTGACTTGAATACCATATACATTAATTTTCCAAATTTTCCTTCATCTATATATTTTTTTACGGTGGCATTTCCGACTTCAAATCGCCTTTCATGACCGACCATTATTACGATCCCAGCATTATTAGCGCAATCTATAATTTTTTTTGTATCATCATATGAAAGAGCAGCAGGTTTTTCTAAAAAGATATGTTTTCCAGATGAAATAACATCAAGAGATTGATCTAAGTGATCTTTTGCAGCACTCACAATAAAAACTGCATCAATAGCATCCTCTTTTAATAAATCTCGATAATCTGTAAATAATTTTTTTATACCAAATCGCCTACCTATTTCCTCAACTCTTTTTTTGTCTTTTGTTGATAAAGCAATAACTTCTACATTGGGAAGCTGTTTTAATATTGAAGTTTCCATTTCTCCGAATATTCCCAAACCAATTACTCCAACTTTAATCATTTTTAAACTCATCATTTCCTCGTTTGAATAATAATTAAGAATTTTAAGGTAAATCTATTAGAAATTGTTCCGCAATTACAACCTCATGCAAAGTAGGATCATCCAATTTTTGCTCTTTAACATCTTGAAATTGTTTTTTCATTATATCTGAGTCAAAAGAGTTTTCTAAAGACTTAAAATTGTCAAACCATACTTCACCATATCCATCAAATATTGGAGACCCAAAAGGAGAATTCATTAAAGTGAACAAAACTGTATACCATTTTAGGTCCTTTAAAAGCCTTCCATTTTTTACATGTTTATGAAGCCACCAATCCTTTAAATCATCTTTGGTCATTTGGGGCGGACATTTTAAATGCCCCATCTGACAAAACATTTTTTTATTTTTTGGAATTTCTCCACTTTCATTTGGTAAGTCAATGATATATTCTTCTGCCCAGATAACTCGAACAAGTTTGTTCACATCGTTGTTATAATGTTCATTTACATCTTCAATTTGCCCCAACATAACATCAGACTTGTTAGCTTCCTTAAGGTCATCCAAGCTTTCAAACCAGGCTTCAGCAAACGCATCGTAGGCTGGAGGATTTAATGATGACTTATTATCCAGAGTAAAACTATACGAATAACGTTTTAAATTTGGTAAATATTTTCCTTTTTCAGCATGTTGGTATAGTAGCCAATCTTTAAATTCTTCTTTTGCCATATTTTTAGGCTTTTTCAGTAGTCCTATTTGTCTGTACATTCCTTTTCGGTACACTTTATTCCTTTCAATAAAAAATATAAAAAGCTGTGTTTTTTCGACCCATTATATTAGTTTATTAAATTACTTTATTTGTTTGACATAGTATGTTTTTTTGCTCGTTCTATATGTTTTTGCATAGCTTCTTCCGCAAGATTTTTATCTCTATTTTCTAGACTTTTTATAATTAATGAATGACCTGAAAGGGCTATATCTTTAGCTTCCTCGTCATATCTTGGTTTCAAGAATAATTTATACAGCAAATTTGAAATAGGACTAAGAAATGAGTACAATAGATTATTCCTAGAAGTTTTGGCTATCAATAAATGAAATTCTAATTCATCATTGGCCCATTTTTCCTTATTTTTAAAATCACTACTCATATTATTTAAAATTGATTTTAATTTTTCTATTTCTTCTTTATTTATCCTTTCAGAAGCTAATCCACAAGCTTTCACCTCTAGAATCAAACGGAATTCATATAAATCCTCGATAGTGATATTTCCTAAAATCATTAGCCTGTTAACCATATTTCCCAGAACATCAATCTTCGGTTTTACAACATATATCCCATCACCTGATTTAACTTTAATCAATCCTCTTTCTTTTAATATTTTTAGGGCTTCCCTTAAAATATTTCTACTTACACCAAATCTTTCAGCTAAATTTGTTTCGGGAGGTAGTTTTTCGCCTACTTCAATAGTTCCCTTTATAATCATATTTTCTAGTTCAGCAGCAACAGTTTCATATAAATATTCTTTATTAATTTGTAAATATTTTTCCAACAAACCTCCAAACACAATAAAATATTTAATCCTTTTAGTTTTTCGATAGCAGTACTGTATAGCTATACTACACCTTTACTTAGCATATGCCTTAATTATAAAATGTAAAGTAATTTCTTAAAAATATTTCTTAAAAATATGTGTATGCGTGCATGCAAATTCAATTATTGTGCTATTTTTTCCCTATTTTAGTAACTTTACCTTTAATGCCAGACATTATCTGACTTCTACGTTCTTTTGATACAATATCCATACTGTCTGATTTTATATATTAAATATATATAATAACAATAGTATATGTATTTGTAACTGGGCAGTTATCTAATCATTGTGTGTGAATATGGATATGTATGTATGCATATATATATGTTATATCCCATATTAATATATATATTATATGGATATGAGTATGGATATATAGGGCTATATAGTGGGATTTTATAGCTATTTGCTTTTAAATAGGAGCATAAGCTTTAATAAGAGTGAAATGTCCACAATTCTGAAATTAATGATCTAGCTTTAATTTCCGTTTTATGTAATTTAGATACAGTGTCAATTTTAAAGTTTTAGTTCTCTGATATATTTTTTTATGGCTTTCTCAAACCTTATCATCCCATCAATCATTGTATCCTGCAACATATCCCATTTGTCTGCGTCTTTCAATCCAGCAAATTCATATGTTTTTCCAATTATTGATGCATTTGCTTCATCAAGTCTTCGCCATAATAATGAATCTCCAAAAGATGATTCAATTTCATCTTTATTATTAATTAATTGATCAAATATTTTCTTATTCTCGGCAATTAAATCCTTTCCCCTGTCTATGTATAATTCTACCTTTGCGTTTTTATAATTTATCGTATAGTTATAAGAGAGTCCGGTTTTACCTGCTCCCGTACTAATCCAATTATCTTTTCCGGGTGTAATATTTGAAAACAGATTTGTTTTATCTTTACTTTTTTCAAGCAGACTTCTCCAGAAGTTCAATCTTATTTTATGTCTTTCAGCCAACTCTTTTTTAACTTTTCCAACTGCGACACTTGTCTCACTAGGACCAGTTACTATAGTAAATTTTGGTGCTGGTTCAGATTCTCCGATCCTGTAGACTTCTATCTTTACCAGGTAAAAATCAACATCTAAGTTTGCTTCATTTAACCACTCAATTGCGGTCTCATGTTCAAGTCTGGGTTCATTTGAAATCCAGATTGCTATTTTAGCATTCAAATTAGCTATATAAGTTAATATTTTCCCAAGGTGATCATGATCTGTTTTTTCTAATTGATTCTCTATCAATATTCTGTTGCCTGATGCATCTTCAGCAACTATATCTGCGGAAAAACTTCCAACACTTTTTTCCCTGTCAATTGGATTTATGGGAATACCTAATTCTTCACCCAATACTTCTATATTATCAAATAGCCATACCGTAAACCCTGTTTCCTCATTTTTCCATACTTTCCTAATATCAATTTTCTCAATTTTGCCAATCATTGGAACCACCGTATTCTGAATATATATAATTATTAATATATATTATATATTAATATAAAATATAGGAGTATCTCTCTATATGACATATGGATATGGTATATGGTATATGGTGCTGTATGGTGGGGTTTTAACTGACCTTATTTATTAGGAGAGGTATCAGCTCTATCTGAGACAAAATGTCTACAGTTCTTAAGAATTTTCTATTTTCTCTTGACTGACTAAGAGATAGGTGTTTCATATTAAGTTAAAAATGGCCTAGATACTAACTTAAATACTGAATCAAAAAATCGAGCAAGGAAAATTATAAAAAACTTATAGTGTCAACTTTTCCAATAATTTCGATCATAAATAATCATTTTCGGTTCCAACATAATACCATTTCATAAGCATCTTCATTACCAGTATTTTTATAATAATTTTCTATTTTTTTTTGAATCTCAAAGCCTACAGCTTTATAAAATTGCAAAGTTTCTTCATTTGATGTTCTAGTATGTAGCAAAATTTTATTTACCCCTATATTTCTTGCATATTCTTGTAACCATAATATGATAAATTTTCCCAATCCTTGTTTTCGATAATTGGAAGAAACAGTCATTTTTATTATTTCAATTGATACATTTTTCACTGATATTAAGACATAGCCAGCTAAAGTACCCCCCACATACAGACTAAAAGCATTCTGTTTTTTTAAATACTCCATATAACTTTCTTTATGGTTCCAAGGATGGGGGAAATTTTTTTTATCCATTTTCATAATGTAATCAATATCATCATTACTCATTATACTTAATTTTGGGTAAATATCTTTTTTATTTAAGTTAATATTTTTCATATTTTCTTCTTCAACAGATATTTTTGTTTTAAGAATTTGCATGGACCTCAATACATAATTTTTAAAATCTTTTGTTGTATTATAATCAATAATTTTTTTATATAATAAAATAAATAATTCTGATATTGTTCTTAATGATATTCTATAAGCTATATCATAATTAAATTGCTTTTGAAGTTGGCCCGCTATATTGGTATTTGAGGGTTTAATCCCGATTTTTGTAGCAACTCTCTCACATAATCTTTTAAAATTTGCTTTCTGTTGAATGTTCTCTCTGTGAATTAATCCTGAAGTAACTTTCTTTGGAAAATCAGATGAAAATTCAGCAAGTTTTGCAATATGTGCAGTTACTGTAATTGGAAGAGGAGTACCATATTCTGTTATATAATATTTTTTTAATAGCTTATTTTTTATAATTTCTGGTACTTTTAAGATTGCATTTAACCTTTCAAGAGCTTCTATAATATTTTTTTTATCTATTAATTCTTTTAGCATATATTCGATATAAGCTTCAAGAGACCAAAGCACAAAATCCCAATGTTTTTTACTAATATCTTTTACTATTGAAATTGCTTTAACTTGCACTTTTGGATAACGCTCTGGCAAATTTTCTGGCGCTAAACTTGCTGGTCTCCAACTTATAGATACTTGAAAATCATCATCACAAAAG
>SDBT01005676.1_pt1 | contig 20867 bp, 21 predicted proteins | sample 2277101 | NCBI WGS metagenome assembly SDBT01 (sample SAMN10404973, study PRJNA504765) | marine sediment metagenome | isolation source: marine sediment core GS10_PC15, 103 cmbsf | place: Arctic Ocean: Southern Knipovich Ridge | collected 2010
GTGCACAACTCAGCCTTGCGCACGCCTGTTACCAACGTTTGAAACGGCGCCAATTGCCCAAACTCGTGCACGAACGGCGCGTTACCGTTTTGGACAAGCCCTTCGACGAAGCAGCGTGGCGTGCGCGTTGGAGCGTCGCCGATCAAACGCAGTATCGCATTGTGCGTACGCGTGTTGTGGCCGACATGAGCGCCGAGAAATTTGACCAATACCACATTCGTTTTCGCGACAGGGACGGCGGTCTTCGTTCGTGCGCCAGCGTGTTGAACGACATTGGCTATCAACCTTCGTGCAAACCGTATTACCTTGTACGCTGTTATCAGTTTAATTAACGTTTAGATTAACGCGTAATCAATACCCATCTCCAGCAACACTTTGCGATAATCGGGCTTGTCAAACTCCGCCATGTTCTCACGGACGAGATTTTCCAACTCCAACCGATAGTTTGCTGTGCGTACGTCTGAATCGTCGTAGTAACGGAAGATCACTTGCCACGGCGTTTTTTCTACGTTCCAAATTTGGCCGCTGATAAGACCTTCCAATTCGTGCTTGAGTGCTGCCATCTTCGTATCCACATCGGCGCGACTGTATGGACCCTGCTGATTTTTCGTTTTATACCTATTTGGATTAATACGATATATAGTTATCGGTGCGCGTATTGCCGACGCTATGAGTACTTCACGAAGACGTTCTTTCAACCTTGGATATGACTTGCTTTTATGTTGATGTTCGTCCACTGCGATTACAATAACTCTTCCATCTGGTGTTTGCAAAATTATATCCACATAACACCATTTTTCTCTTATGAGACTCCACCAAACTGATCGATCGTATTTAGTGACTGTATAGTTTGAGTATAACACACAGCCGTGAAATATACTGTCATCCTGGACCCACATTCGTACTATAGTGTCAATGCGGTCTTGATATTTTTGTCGTCGACTATTGCCATCACCCGCAGGTAACCACATTTGTCGTTTTTTTCCAGTAGTATCTAATACTATTGCCCAGTGAAAATCTGCTATTTTTAATAAGGGTCGCTTGAGGGAGAACGGCAATCTTTTCACCCTCTTTGCTGAAATTTCTTCATCTTCAGGACCACGTTTGCGCTTGGCCCAGGCTGTTTCTTCATAATCCTTGGCAGCGACACCCATCGTATCCTGTATAAGCGCAGTCAACATGGCAAGGCTCTTTACGTTATAACAGGAATGTACAACTGCTCAATTTCGACGAAACGACTCGGTGCCGTCGACAAAAAACAAGTCCTTTTCACTACTCAAAGATAGACTACGGCACGAATGTGTAATTTGTAGTAATTGTCTATGAACGTCTAAATAACGCTTTCAAAAGACTGTACCGTTCACGATACTGTGTGTTTTGAATCGCATAATCGATCGCCTCGCGTCGGCCAAAGAGATAGCATTTGCGCTTGGCACGGGTGAGTGCCGTGTATAGGAGGCGGCGATCGAGAAAGCGTTTCATGTTTTCGGAGCTCGCGTTCGGCACGAGAAGAAAGGTGGTCTCATATTCAGAACCTTGGCTCTTGTGCACCGTCATGGCGTACGACGGTTCCAAGTAGTGCATCCATTTGGCTTTCGGTAGTGTCACCACCGTGTCTGAGACCTGTGCGTCACTACGGCTTGTCGACAGGGCAAAATCGACTGTGATTGATTTTTTTTGCACATCTAACGCCGTCACAAAGCCTTGCTGGCCGTTGCGCAAGCCCAACACATAATCGTTGAACGTGTAGAGCACTTTGTCACCGACGCGAAACGTCCATTGGCGTTCGGGTTGCGTAGCGCCGTTGGCCAGGCTCGGTTGAGCTTGACGTGCAGGATTGAACACGGCTTGGAGACGCTGATTGAGGGCATATTTGCCGATGGGACCCTGCTTGACGGCACAGAGAATCTGCACGGTGGCAAAGTCGCGCGGCTGCCCGACACGCACGAGACCGCCGGCGAGAATTTGAAAGAGCGTCTCGACAAACTGCCGCTGCAATGGTGCGCCGACCGCATTGACGTGGCTGTTGTCGCGATCGGTAAACAAGGCAAGTTCGGCCGTGTGCCGGCGCTTTGGCATGCACGCGTTAAAGTACGGGTAACGATGGGTGGCACCTTGTAGTTCTTTGACGTAGTGCTCGGCGCGAATCATTCGTGACGCCGTGTCAATGATACCACCTTCCTGTTGCCGATGTACCTGTTTGAGTGTGCTCGTATGCAGAGCGTGCGAGGCCAACAGCGACACATAGACACTACCGGGTCCGACCGGTGGCAATTGCTGTGGATCACCCACGAGAATCAGTTTGATGCGTGACGGTGTGGCGGCGAGCTGTTTGAGAAACGACCAAAAGATCACCACATCAACCATCGACATTTCGTCCACTACAAAGACGTGCCTCTCCGCGTCGTCGTGCACAAGGGCCGACCAGCGCGCTACCAAACTGTGTAATGTGTGTGCGTTGTGTTTTGTGCGTTCTTCGAGCCGCTTGGCCGCCACACCGGTGGGCGCCGCGAGCGTGCAGGGTATGTCGGACGCTTTACACAGGGTGACGAGCGTGCGGAGGACGGTGGTCTTACCGGTACCGGCACCGCCCCTTAACAGGACGATGGGCTTCTCGATCATGGCACGCAAGGCTTCCAGTTGGCTGGTGTCCGGTGCAAAGCCATGATCGTGTTGGAACACCGTGGCGAGACTGCCACCACCGCTCGGGTTGGGTGCACGATGCACACCCTTCACACCCAAAAGCGTCTTCAAGACGCGCGCCATCGCACACTCACGCATCCACATGATCGTGTGATACACGTAGAGTGTGCTTTTACCCTGATGCTCATGTCGTTTGACGGTAATCGGCGAGTGTTTGCTGGTGGGTGACAGGGTGAGTATGTCGCAGAGTGCGCTATAGGGTGTCTGTTTTTTGGCCGAAGGTGCTGAGGCGTGACCGTAGCGTTTGAAGGGGTCGGCGAGCAGCGTGAGCAGTTGTGTGCGTTGCGAGGCCATTGTTTCGACCTCGGTGCAAATCGCGTCGGACAGCGCGCCGTCGGTCACACTCTCGGCGACGTGCCGACACTGGCGCAACGTCGCAAAGACGCGTTTGCCGAGTGCATTGAACGGTAAACAGAGGTGACCGTCGAGAAAACAGGTGTGCTGCAGCACGTGCGTCACGGCGGCACGTATGCGTCGCGCGTCGGTGAGTGGGAGCGCCTTTTTGAAGATCTGACGACACGCCAACACGTCGACATTGTGGAACGGCAAACCGACTTCACTACAGAGGCGATACGGGTCGGCCGTGAGCATGGCGCGTAACACCGTGGCGCTCTGTTGCAATGGTGCGTAGTGTTGCACAATGCGCTCCACCTCGAGCCCGGTGAGACCCAATTGAAAGAGCCACGCCTCCAGATGCTCGCCCTGTTTGAGTTTGGCCCACGACGCGAGCAACCGAAACACCTTCTGCACGCCAAAGAGGGTGTCGATAAAGAGACGTGGTGCGAGTTGCTTGAGCACCGAGGCTAAACGTTTGTCCTTGGCCAGACGTGCCAATGCGTCCATGGCGTGCGGCGCACCCGTGTGTTTGCAGAGTGCGCGCAGGTACGCATCTAGCTTGTCGTAGGGCGAACCCGGACTGAGTTGGCTGTAGAGTTTGTGGGCGTTCGTCGCCGTCACACCGTGATTCTGGTGCATGTAGTTGATAAAGCCACGGAGTGTTGTCGGCAAACTGAGCTCTTGGAGTGCGACGTATTGGTATTGCTGCCCGTAGCGTTCACTGTGCACTTTGCGTACGTCAATCACGACGTCACAGTGTTGCAGACGTGTGGGAATGTGACCCTTGACCACGACTTCGGCGTCCTGCTCGTCGCGCGTGTCGCTCCGCAAGAAGGAACAGACCTTAAAATCGCCACTGTCACGCGACTGCCAAATGACGCGGTCAAAACGGCCTTCCAATTGTATTGTGTCGGTCATGGATACAGCGAAAACGGTCGTGGTGGTGTCGTTGTTCGTCTAAATGGGAAAAGAAAAAACACAGTGCCATTTAATCGCTGCTGCTGCGCATGACACCCCAGGATGTCTGGAGAATTACAACGAACACCTTGGGATGTGAATTTGATGAGTTTGTTGGATGTGCTGACCGATGGTGCCGACGAGCCACTCGACGATGAAGCGATTGAACGCTGGACCTATACACTACGCGCTGTCCGCGGTGCGCCGTGGCATCGTCTTGAAGCGGATGGGAAAGTCATTATACTTTACAGCAAAAAGAACAAGGACACGGATACGCGCCTCATGGAGATTGTGCGTGATCGCGACACGCGCATGTATACCATGTTGGTTGCACTGTTTGAAACACAGCATATTACCGCCACCGGGTACGACAAGCGAGGTGTGCCACGGTGCGCGTGCACGACGAGCTTACAGGACGTGCTCCGGCGTACACCCGACACGATGGCGATTAACCACACACATCGTACCCTGTTGGATCAACTCTGTCGCAAAGAACGACGGCAACGCAAACCGCGGCGCTCACGCTGGTGGTTGGGTGTATCTGTAGTAGTACTCGGCGCGTTAACGGTGGTGGGTCACGCATTCACCCTCTCCAAACAGCGTTGGCCCCGATCCAGTCAAAAACGCAAAAAGTGAATTAAAAAATCTGCTGTAAAAACAGCCTTCTCTCCTCATGAGTGGTACAGCGATCAGTAAAGATACACAATGTCGGTCATTGGGGTTTGTAAACAATCCCAAGCGAGGTTATTTTCGCACAGTAAAAACCTGCGCGCGGCGCGCACCAGTGCCTGTGCAGACGCCAGATCGGTGTCGCATCATTGCAAAGGGTGAGGTGTTCTTTGACGGCCTCTCCCCGCCGGTACTGAAGGTGGCGCATTTTGGCGTGTCTGCCATCACACACGAAGGTGCGGGTTTAGTGCAGGTCACGCTCAACACTGGCGATGTGCCCAATGGTAAACGACGTTTCGTGAGTGCGACGGTGCACAATGTTACCGTAGATGAGTTTGACGATTGTGCTCATATTCTCTATGCGTTTGTGAACGATGACGATCCGACAAACCCGGGCCCTCAAACCCTAATACGCTTTACGACAACGATAATCCGCAACTTCGGAGGATCGAATATAACACAATGTGTACTACGCGACCGACGTTTCTGCTTTTCCGTGTGTGAATGTGACGACATTAGTATTCTTAGTGAGGAGTCAATGAAGCCTTAGTGAGGAGTCAATGAAGCGTGGTGGTCAGTTCGGGATTTCACGGTTCCGTCATTCTGTGGTACTACGACGTGCGCATGTCACTAGTTAGAGACACCTATTTACAGTCGTGCCGCCACGTCTTTGCGACACGTTGGGCACTGCCGATTGCGATTGAGCAGCCAGGGTTTAATGCATTTTAAGTGAAAGCGGTGCTGACAGGCCGGGAGTGCAACGAAGACTTGACGACATTTGAGGTGTTCCAAACAAATCGCGCATTGCGTGCTCTCGTCGGACTTTTTGCAGCGTTGCGGTTTGAGAAGCCGCGCCAATTCGTTCGATGTGGCCTTGCGCGTCGCATTGGGATTCGGATTGCCTTGCATTGTGTAGGTGAAATCCTCATCGTCGTCGTCTATCGAGGCGTCGTCTGTCGTGTAAGTGTAATCCTCATCGCGGTCCTCATCACTATCCGAAACCACAAAATTGCGCATGTCCGGGTATTTTTGGTAGAAGCTTTCCGCGTCTTCCTCGTCCGACTCTGAATCGTTACTACCCAGCCACTCACCGTCAATACGTGCGTCGTCGTCGCCCACGTTTTTACCGGTGCCGTCGCTTGTACAGCCGTCGTTCATGTGCTGGGAGGGTGAGCAGATCTTCCGACGCGTAATCGGACGATTGCGCACACGCTGCGAACGTCGCACCGGCGGTCCGCCTTCGCGCTGTTCAAGCGTCAGGCCGTACTTTTGGACGTCCATGTTTTGCTGATTGTACGTGACGAGGTCGTCATCCTCACTCATCATGCCCTCATCATGAGTATTCGGTGTTGTCGTGTTGCTACCCGAGCTGGGCTCTGCAGAGCGTGGCACAAAATCGTCATCGGGCGATGTATTGGGAGTTTCGTAGCTATCCACGTACTCTTCATCACTACTGTCCAAATCAATAAGCGAAGGGCGTCGTCGATCAGACATGGTACTTGAAGCGCTATCACTTTTAAAGTGCAAAAAAATAGTGCGCCCTCTAGAACGCATCTTTTTTGTTATTTCGGCGAAAAGAGTGGATCGTGTTGTACAGCACAATCACGTACGTACTCTGACCATGAAACGACAGGTACAGAATATCACCGGCGTTGCGCCGCCACCAAAACGTACAAAAACGTCAGCGAACAATGCGTATGTGTATCGTACGTTACCTACTACGACGACAGCAACGACCACTATTGCCTTCTGTCAGACATGCAAATTGGGCCACGCACGTCTAGGGTCGTCACCCATACACCCTGCGGTCGCCTACCTGTTGGCGCAGGGTGGCAATGAAGACAATCAGAAGAGCGACGCGTGGCTTCGCGCACGATGTAGTAAGGCGACGGGTACGTTCTTCGCGTCGTGTTTGCCCAAGAATCACAGCAACTTTAACGCGTACAGTCCGCGTACGTGTGCGTTCCTGGAGAAGCTCAACTTGGCGCTTCCGTTCAAGGGTAACGATGCGACACGCCATGGTGTGCGTTTTGAAGACACTGCTCTTGAGGTGTATCGGCAGCTCGTGAACAACGACACGGTGCAATCGTTCGGTTTGCTCTCACATTCGTACGTCTCGTGGCTGGGCGGTAGTCCGGACGGCGTCACGAACGGTGGCATCGTGCTCGAAGTGAAGTGTCCGTACTATCGGTGGCTCAAGAAGGAATCGCTCTATCCGGCGTATTACTATCCGCAGCCCCAACTCATCATGGACATTGTCGGCCTCGAAGTGGCGCACTTTATTCAGTTCAAACCACCTGTCATTCGTAAAAAAGTCGTGGGTACCAAACAAGTGCGCGATCGCTACACGCAACAGATGAAAGCCGTCAACGTGTACGAAAAGGTCTACGAGGACAACGTGGCGCGCATGCTGGAGCACGGCCACGACGAAACTAAATATGTGGAACCGCTCATCATCAGCGTTGTGGAAGTGCTTCGCAATCGTCGCTTCTTCCACGCCAACGTCAAGCACGTGGACGCGTTGTGGAAGGAGATTGTGAAAGTCTACAAGGACAACCTCGTGCCGCTCGGCGATGCCAACATGATTCGAGCGCTCTACGCGGATCGCATGTCACTTGCACAATATGTCGTGCGCTTGCATCTGGCCTTTCGTCTGGCCGGATTACCAGTAGTAGACTACGTCGGTCTGGTGCGTCAGGAGCCCACGCTACGCGACATGAGCACCGTGCTCATCGACACAACCTGTCGCCTCAGCGCGTATGCCGGTGCCCCGTTCAAGGCGATGCGCGAGGAGATTACACGCCTGCGCGATTTTTACCGCACGACACACAACGTGAGCGAACTCGCGGACCTGAATTTTGAGTTTTCAGGCAATAACCCACCACCCTATTACGCAAAGAAGTCCGTGGCAGCACGCCTCAGCACGTATCCGAACCTCAATGTGGACGTGCGCCGTCTCACGCGCTATCTGCACCTGGACGCACCGGTCGTTGAGAATGTTGCGTCGTTTTGTCTCGCCAACAACATTCCGTACAAGAGCGTCAAGGTCACGGACGATGCGCAGGAACCGGTGACCGAACGCGCCTTTGACGTCGACGCGATCAAAACGTTGCTCAAGCGCAAATCCGCCGTACCGCTCGCCGAAAATCTGCTCGACTTTACGTTGCCTCACCAGTCGCGTGTCGAACCGGCGAGTATTGGGACGACCATCTATTACCGTTGCGGTGGGTACGTGTACAATCCGCAACGTCTCAAACCGACGAATCTCGGATCGTTTGGTAGTCGTCACGGGTTGCCCATGCGTCCTCAACTGCCTAAACGCACAGCGGTAGTGGCGGTTGCGCAACCGCGCCAAGTTGGCGTTGCCCAACCGCCCGACATGATGGCTCAATTTCGCAAGGCGCAACAACAGCCAAGCCAAGTTGGCTCTGCCCGACTCAGCGCCTCGCGCCAAGTTGGCTCTGCCCGACTCAGCGCCTCGCGCCAAGTTGGCTCTGCCCGACCGAGCGACATGATGCAGCTCTATCAGCAGGCGCTCAAACGGCAGGCGAACCCGGCCGCAAATCGCATGTCGATCGCGCGTGCGCCGCACCAAGTTGGCTCTGCCCGACTCAGCGATACGCGCAAAGTTGGCATTGCCCGACCCATGGATATGATGCAACTCTATGAACAGGCACAAAAGCACTAAAATGCGTCATTGCCTTGTATTGAAATTTATGTTTTGTTAGAGTGTAGGGGTTCATTCCGTTTATACACTTGCGTATTTCACCAACGATCATGCTTCGGTGCGTAATACCAAAGTTCACCGAACGCCCTCGTGGCTTTTGTCTCGATTCCTATTCGTCGCATTTCAGTTTGGCACCGCATCGCATTGCGAAAAGTCGTTTTCAGCAGTCACACACGTACGCGCCACGCTACGTGTATAATGTTGGTGCGCAAGTGCGCAAAATATACAAGGCAGCCGGTGTCTTGCTCGTGGCGCGCGACCCGCACACGAAACGCCTGATGATGCTCCTGGGACGTGAGGATCGTACCAAGCGTGTAGGCAAGCATCGGACCCCGCTCGGCTATTTTTGGCTGCATTTCCAGGGCAAACGCGACGACGAAGACATGGACGATCCGCGTGTCACGGCGTTACGCGAGCTCAACGAAGAGACGGGCGGTGTGCTCGGCAAGTACGCCAAACACATTCGTACGCAGATCTTTGAACAGACCACGCCCAAGCTCTGGTACAAAAATAGCAAGTACGTGCTCTTTGTAGTCAACATTCCGTTTGATCGTGGGTTGCCCATGCAATTCGACAAGGTTGAACGCGCCAAATGCAAAGACCTCTGGCAGACGGCAATTCGCTGGGTGCCCGTCTCCCATCTCTATCGTACGGCCGATGCGCCGCGCTACACGATCGCGCGTTGTCAAGGGCTCGATCAGCCACTCTATCCGTTTTTCTGTACGCTTCTCCGCTTGCCCGGCACGCGCCGCCTGATTCGCGAAATGACGGCGGGCGAACCGATGCACGCGTGTGATGTCGTGACGACGTGGCGCCACACGCCCCCAGCGTCAACGACGCCAGGGTTGGCTCCACTGACCCCAGCGTCAACGACGCCAGGGTTGGCTCCACTGACCCCAGCGTCAACCAAAGGGCCAGGGTTGGCTCCACTGACCCCAGCGTCAACGACGCCAGGGTTGGCTCCCAGCCCCCGCGAAGCAGGGTTGACCTTCGGTCGACCGAAGGGCCAGGTTGCTTCGCCCAACCGCGTTACGGTCAGGCCTGACACCTCTGGTGTTGGGCGACCGCTGACCCCAGCGTCGACCAAAGGGCCAGGGTTGGGCGACCGCTGACCGCTCGCTCAGAGCCTACCAAAGATTGTGCCACGTCAGAGTAGCGACGTGCGCGATGTCTACCCCCGCTATTCCTACGACGACGACGACGACGGGTGCGCTACCGCCTCCGCCAGCTGTATTACCACCGCTCGTGCGTACGGCACCGCGACAACAACCGTCTTTACCACCACCGGCCGCAAGTACGCTCGACGATCGTCTCTTTGCGCGTATCGATCACGTGCCGGGGTTGCGCACCAAAGGCATTCGTTGGCAATACAACCAGACACTCGTGCCGCGCCGCACGTGTGCTTTTGGTCGGCGCACCACGTTACTTTGGCAACCGACCGAAACGACACCGCCGCTCAGTTTGCGACACATGCTCTTGCGCGTCACGCTGCCGCCGTTACTGATGCGCCAACGACCGCGTCACGAAGCGCGCTACACCAAACTCTGGTATCCCGACGTTGTGTGGCATTTCTTTGAGCGCATCGAGTTTTACCTGGGCGAGAACAGCGAACCGGTCGCCACCATCTATCCCGACGCGAACGCGTGGCTGCTGCGCACGGCCCACGACCCGCAAACACAGCACTACACGCGCCTGTTATTGTCGCAGTCGATGCAGTTGGAAAAGCCAGACGTGCAGCACGATCTGCTGACAGGGTCGTGGCGCGTCGATGTGCCGCTCGTGCTACCGTGCACCCAAGGCGACAACGCACAATGGTTTGTACGCGGCCTCGGCGATCAGGCACTCCGGCTCGTCGTCACACTACGTGACACGATTGAGTGTGTGTATCTGGACGATGCGCGTCTCTTGGATGCGACACGCAAGCAACAGGATCCGCTCATCATTGCCAAGCGCTACCGCTTGCCGCTTGACCTGGAGATTGAGTGGTTGGCGAGCAAAGGCTACGCGTCGAAACGCTACGCGGCGACACTCGGCTACAAACCGAATCGCACGCAATACAGCATGCCGTGGCTCGCCGTTCAGCGTGTCGGGCAATTGCACGCCGACACGTGGCACAACAAATTCAGTGACATGAGCTACTGGCAAATCATGCTGCACGATAGCGCACTCACGTCGGCGTTGCTCTTTGTTCTGCAGTACGACGCTGTAGACAGTTGCGAGGACGACGTGACGCCGTTTGAGAGTATCGAAATTCTGCTTGGCGTGGAACGGCTGACCAAAATAGCGTACGACGATGCGAGCATGCTGGCGGAGACCGAGTTGGCGCAGCACGGCCTCGACGACACCTTGAACATTGTGAGCCAAGTCGTCCTGGTACCGTTCTGCGATGACCCGCTCGCCCGCCATCACAGCCTCGATCAAACCACCTTTGTGGACATGAGTATTGCACCCGTGACCGTGCGCTTCTTACAACCCTCACGTCGCGCTACCAAAACGATGGAACGTATTCGCGTGTATGCGGTGCGTCTCTCGACACTCAGTTGGTCGTCTACTACAAACAGTCTCCACAAGTATATACAATAAACACGTCTTTCTTAACGAATCACATGCATACGCCAACCAGAGCCGCGCACAGGCTTCTGTTTTTTTCGTTCAAAGCAGGACCAAAAGCGCAGCGTGTCGTCTGCCGCCGCCGACACAATCGTGGTGCCGTCTGAAGAGCGCGCCAGATGCAAGACGCTACAGGAGGAAGCGGTTGTCCACGTGAGCCAGCGTTGTGTACAGGGGTAGCAAACGAGAAGACGTACCGTTTGGTATGACCTTTGAGGTCAGCCATTTTTGAGAGCTTTGTGTCGTAACGCCACACAGCGAGTTGATTGCCCTGCGCACTGACGAGTTCTTTCGCATGTGGCGACCACTGAATCGCAGAGACTTGACTGTACGTATCCACAGCATCCACACAGCACCCCAGATCGGTGCGCCAGACACGCAACATACGATCAGCCGTGCCACCGCCGGACGCCAGTACGTGCCGTTGCCACGGACACCACGCAAGTGCCTTGACGGCCGCCTTATGCTGTTGAAAAGTGTGTACGGGCGTGCTGGCGTGTTGCGCAGACCAGATGTGCAGTGTGTTGTCGTTGCCACCAGAGGCGAGCGTACCGTTCAACGACCACGTAAGACTACAGACTTCAGACGTGTGTTTGTCGAGCGTGTGCGTGTGGTGAGGACGGATGCGAACCTATGTAAACGAAGCAGTGTAAGAAGCATAGCAAAGAAGGAGCACTACGGTAGACTTTGGCAACCAACACGTACATCGTGATAATGAATGCGACCAGAGCGGCTACCGGAAGCGAGTACGTGTTGGTGCCAAGCAAGGCTACCGACGCGCGCCACGTGGCCGTCCATGCGACGAAGACGCTTTTCTTGCGTCACGTCCCAAATCTGAACGTCGCCCGAGTCCAAGCCGACGGCGAGATAATGAGACTCGCCGTCGCCAGCCCAAGCAAGCGACGCCACATACGTGGCACGTTCGTCCTGCTCGACAGACAGGAGCTACGTTGAGACAATATTAGCAAAAGGCGACACAGACAGGTAAAAAAAAAACACGCGTACTTTCGAAACGTCGCCGGTATCACCGTACCAGATGTAGACGACGCTGCCAAGCGCAATCGCAAGGATATTATGCTTTGGATGCCAATCCAACACATTCAAATAGTAATCGTCGATCAGATCCGATGCATCGAGAATCTTGTACGCCGATGTCGGCACGACGCGCCCCTTCGGCGTACGTGGACCGAGAGGCACAGAGCGCGTGAACAGCGGGCGACCAAAGAGCTGCAACGCAAGCAGCTGCCGATACGTTTCGTGTGAGCTCAGCTGGTTGGTGTAGGAGACATTGTCGTTCTTTGAGAGCGCGTACTGTGCGAGCGTGGTGTCGACGTCGCTACGCCATGGCATTAAGCGATCACGCTTCGTTGTACTCATCCCGTTTGTTGTAGTGTATTGCCAAAGCAAAGGCAGTGGTTTGTAGTACGTACTACATTTTCACTGAACGAAAATGTAGTGAGAAAACGCGTGGAAAATTCTCGAGAATACCGTTCACTGAATATAACCGTTTCTGTGTAGTGCGACTACGGTTTTTGTTTTTAGTTTTCGTGTTGCCGTCTCGAACACACACACACACACTGTTGTTTTCATCTGTCGCCAGTCACCACCACCATGGATAGAGGCAGGACCAGAATTCTGCGCTGCCGCCGCTGTGACGACTCTTTTGATTTCACGGTTGGCGAGCAGGCGTTCTTCAAGTCGCGCAACTTGGTTCCGCCAAGCCACTGCCGTACCTGTTTGCAAGCGTTGCGCCGGCAGCGGCAGCACTCCCCCTCGTCGTCGCGTCGCCACTACGACAACGACACTCGCCCGTTGTCGCCATCGCCCCGCGTTCGCCGCCGTTCGCCATCGCCCCGCGTTCGCCGCCGTTCGCCGTCGCCTGTGCGCTCAACGCGGTATCAGAACTACGCTGAGCGTTACACCCGTACGTTTCGATCCTTTCTCCAGCTGTTTGCGCTCTTTTTTGCTGATGGATTACTTTATCACTATCTGTTCTGTCGTAGCGTACCGCACACGCCACGCGATCACGTGCCATCGTTGTGGCAAAAACGCGACGGTGCCCTTCAAGCCGAAACTTGGCAAGGCGCTCTATTGTGATGCGTGTCACTACTCTCGCGCCGAGCCGTTGCTTCGTCCGGCACCGACACCGGCACCGGCTCCGACCGTGCAGCATCGTTGGTCGCAGCCCAGCGGTGTGATCCCACCGCCGCCTCCGCCGACCATTCCGCTCTCGTTTTGGAATACACCGCCGTTTACCCACGTTGCGGCCCCAGCGCCCGTCATGGATGTTGCCACGATGCTCGCTCGTCTACTGCAACAGCTGACCAAGAAAACCACCACCGCAAGCAACACGGGTGATCCAAAGAAAACTGATACTGGCAAATTCCCTGATTATCTCCCGCTGACGGTCGACAAAGAACCCCACTATGACCCCTTTGTTGTTTATTGATCTTTACTTTACAAAGAGCTGTATTTTATCGAGATGTTGACGTTGCCTGGCGCCACACGCTTTGTTGTGTGTGCAGGTTGAGAACCGCATAGGTTTGCGTATGTGTGAAGGATGGCAACGCGAGGAGACCCGCACGCGTTTCTTCCGGTGTGACCAAAATTCCAGTCTGTTCATTCTTTTGCAAAGCCTCCGCACCGACGATGAGCCAATCCAATGTCTTGGGTAACAAGAGCGGATCCGTATCGGTGGTGGGTGCACACGCGTAAAAGTCGGGTATGCACGGTGCCAAATGACGCCAGTGTAACATGGCTTCGAGAATGTCGCGTGTCTTTTTGAGATGCGGTGAACAGCTGCGCACGGCACGCACACCCTGTCCCGACGAGATGTGCACTTGGCGACCGTGTGGCGTGAGCACGACGGGGTTGCTTTTGCTGTGAATGGAGGTGGTGGTGTTGTTCAAGCCCAGCACGAGACGATGGAGTGGTGGTTGCGGTAAGCGATAGCCTGTGAGATCGGTGGACGCTGGGACGAGAAACACGCGTAGTCCGCGCGCTGCAAGCGCTTGTAAGGCGCGTTGATGTTGACGCATCTGGGCCATTTTGTGTTCGGCGTTCCGTTCTTCGTACGTGAGAATACGCCCATTTTGCACCACCTCTGGAATGACGTCGTCGCGTTGCGGCGGCAAGCCTTGCACGAACGGCCCCACAATCACAAGGCCACACACCGTGTTCGGTAACGGTTTGGCGAGCATGCGTTCGAGTGGGGAGCGCCCCTCGGAATCCAACCGCACGTCCGACAAGCACACGAGGTGTGGTTGTGCGGGTTTCGGCTTCACGCCGCCGCCTGGGCTGCACGTGCCAGGGAGCACAAGCTTTTTCACCGCATAGCGATACACGCCTTCGGGACTGAGCTCGTTGCTCAGCTGTAGTGTAAAGCAGGCAATCATACCCGTCAGTATGCGTTGCCGTACCGTGTCCGAGACATTCCATGCGTTCGGCGATTGAATCGCAATGTGATCCGACGGGTCTTCAAGAAAGTACGCGTCTTGCTTGGCGTCGTGTTGTAGTGCAATCGTATCGTCGTCTTGCCACTTGATGACGTCCGTATTTTTAAAGCGCATGATAATCGTATCGCGTTTGGCAAAGCTTACGTAGAGCGAGGCGACGACGCTAAAGACGCGATCGTTTGTTTTGGGAATGTGATCGAGGCGCGGCTCGTCCGGTTGAAAGTACGCCGCGAGCGCATGGTACCGTGCCAGGTACACGCCGTGGTATTGGTCGCCCGTCTGATGGCGCAAAAGAATGGCGGCGTTACGCAGCGCTTTCGTTTTACTCATGACAAGTGGTGTGAGCAACGCCAACATGCGACCTCGTTTCGCCGTTCAGTTTGGCGAAAACTGCAACCGGGTTCTCTCACCCTTTATTACAATACACACACTGCTCGTCATGTCGAAGGGCATTGTGTATGTAGTGATGGCGAAACGCTACTACGACGTGGACGGTACGCATGATGTGTTTCCGGTGAAAGAATTTGCACAGCACGCGCACGCGACCGCCTGGTGTCGACAAGAGGACATGCAAATTGAATACGATGGTCTCTACGTGCTCAAAGTGCCGTTCGCGTCGAGTGAGCACCAAAAATTATCACGTCAACTGGTATCCCCATGAGTTCACTGTGGACGCGCATCAAACAACGGTTCTGGGCTACGGTCTCACCGCCGCCGCCGCCCAACAGTTTGCCCGGTGTGGCGGTTTTGGCAGACGGCGACGTGTACCGCGCTAATATTCAACAGATCGATGTAATTGCAAATAAAGCAAGAGGACGGACACTCCAATTTGGCTCTGTCACAATTTCCTTGCGTCATGCTGGCGCAGATTACATTGCTGTGTATACCTTTAAACCGTCCTCCACCACAAGTTGGCGCCCAACGCTTGTTGAATGCCACAATTATAAGGGCTTGCTGAGTCTCGATGCCCGCTGGGTACGAAAATATGGGTTTGTCGACGATTTGTCGAACCCGAAACACGCCACCTATACGCAATGTCCCCTCAATCACGCTGTCAATCTACCGAAGAAACCGACGCCACCGATACTCGATCCCACATCCATCGCACGTGTGCGTGTCATTAAAAATAAAGATCGCACGCGCACGTGCACCGTGGTAAACCAATGGGAAGACTTGGGTAAGGGCAAAACGTCAATTAAACTCGAAAAGGGCGGACTCGACGTGATTGTGGTGTACGAATTTACAATCCGACCAGACACGTGCAGTTGGCGCCCGGATGCCGTGGAACTTTATACCACGCACGAAGCCAACATGCTCGTCGACGCGTTGACGACGAGGGGCTTTACAAAAAAGAAAGCCATCCTGGGGCCGACGACAGAATTGGTGTTGACCCGTGCATCGTAGTTATACTACGCCCCTGCTGTCGGCGCAGCAGGTTCGTTCAAAATCAGCGATATACTTTCTGTCGTGTACGTAACTTGCCTGCGAACCGATGTCTGTAGCAACGCAAACCCAACCCCAATCGCTGCCTACGCCACCCAAACGCAAACCGGTGCACTTTCGTCCGGGCACCGTCGCGCTGCGTGAAATACGCCGCGAGCAAAAGTCCACCCAGAACATCCTCCAGCGCACGCCGTTTGTGCGGATGGTGCGCGACATTGTCAAGCAGTACGGCGACAGCATCAAATTTGGCGCCAAGGCGATGAACGCGCTGCAAGACATGACGGAGGCGCACATGATCGCCAGCATCAAAGATGGGCACAGTCTCGCCCTTTACAGCAACCGCAAATCGCTGAAAGCGAGCGACTTGGCGCTGGCTGAGAAACTGAGTTCGTAATTCTCGAGCACAGCCCATACTACACTTTTTTTTTGTTCGTAATGGACTTGGCGCTGGCTGAGAAACTGAGCTCGTAGTTCTCGAGCACAGCCCATACTTACTACACTTTTTTTTGTTCGTAATGGAGGCTTTCCCATCAGTTTCTGTGCACAACGGTCACGAGCACCATGACATCCAACAAACACGATACGCACAGTTTGGCGTTTTACGACTGCGACAAGAACGTTGTGTACCAGCGCACCTGGACAACGCCAAGTGGGAAACAAGGTAAGCGCAGTTGGGAGCACGATCGCTTTCTCGGCAATTCGCTCATGTTCGGCACACATACGCTCGTCTACACCAAAAACGGCAAAGCACACGCGCTCGAGCTGGAATGCATCTGCAATCGCTACATTCGGCGCGGCCTATTTGGCTCGGACAAGCACATGCGTTTCATCTCGACGCCACCCGTCGACCGATACCGTGCTCTCGCCATTGGCACGCGCGACACGTACCGCAGCGACGATTTGTGGGCTACCGTTGTGTATTGGAAAGCGGCATCGTACTGTCATACTTGCGACACGCTGCTGCCGTCCGACCGCCTACTGCGCGTGCACAAAGGTCACGTCATGTGTGATGGGTGTTATGCCAAAGTGTAAGTGAAAACCATGCATTATTATTTTTTTGAACATATTGTATCGCATTGATATTCTGGGCCAAGACGCGGAGATTTTGGCAAACATGGTTCCTCACTCAATTTGGAATCGTCATACATAGCCGCCCAAAATTCTGGATTTTCTGATACGCGTTGTTTATGTTTATGACATGCTTTCAGATAGGCACGTCCTTCTTTAGATTCTTGATAGGTATACTTTAGAAAAAGGATACGCGTATGTTCACTATCACTCATTTGAGAACGATCAAATCGCATCGTCGTTATCAAGTGATTTTTTTTTCGCTTTCTCACGACGCGCTGAAATCGTCTCTTCCTCATTCTGCGTGCTCGGTGCGCTATGGCATCACCACCACCGCGTTGCGTGCAGTGTGCGCGCCCCTTTTCGGTCCCGTCTGCCTATAGAGGTCACCAACCACCTGCATTGTGCCCCACCTGTCATCATCGCCGAAGCTTGCCACACGCTCGGCCACACGCTCGGCATCGTTACAACCCTTACGGCGATGACCCATTGGACACTGCCTTTGCCACCGTAGACTACAACAAGGAGAGCTCTTACAATCCGGGAAGTCCGCCGTATGACGCGCGCGAGAGCTACATTTCTTATGATCCAACACCAGATGTGGACCGTATCCTTGCACGCCAAAACCAGTCGATTCGCAGCACGCTCCGCAAACTTGAGGTACCTCGTTATACTACGCGTCTGTACTTGGGTGTATGCATTACTAAAGTCTTGTGCATGCGTAGATAGAAAGCGCGATCGCGAGGTTGCGTGAAGGGTCAGAGAAGCTAAAACCACACGTACGACGTGCTCACCGTTCAGTATGCTTCTTCGTCAGGGATGCTAACCGTGATATATATGAATGTAGTTGCCCGATAGTGCGAAGGTGGTGGACAGCGTGATCGCCAGTTTGGCGCTGAAGTTGGAACAGGAGAGCACTAAGTGATGCCTATATCGTCTTGCCGAAATTGGCCAAAGAAAAATGTACTGCTCCTGCTAGACAATGATGACTTCGGCAGCGACCTTGCGTTACGTGTTTGTGACTGGCGGTGTGATTAGTGGGCTGGGCAAGGGTACGGTGGTGAGTAGTTTGGGCCTGTTGCTGCGTAAAGCCTATCAGATGTCTGTGACCGCGATCAAAATCGATCCCTACCTGAACGAAGACGCCGGTTTGATGAACCCGAACGAGCACGGCGAGGTGTTTGTGTTGGAGGACGGTAGTGAGGTCGATTTGGATCTGGGCACCTACGAACGCGCGCTCGGTCGGACGCTGAGCACCGGTAACAATATTACATCCGGCAAAATACTACGCCGCCTTCTCGATGCCGAGCGCCGCGGTGCGTACTTGGGTCAGACGGTGCAGGTGGTGCCGCACTTTGCCCACATTGTGCAGCGTTGGATCGAGACACAGGCGCGTGCCGATCTGCCCGACGGTGGCATCTGTTTGATAGAGTTGGGCGGCACCGTCGGGGACTACGAGTCGTTGTGGTTTGTCGAAGCACTGCGCCAACTGCGCGCGCGGTTCGGCCGTGAACGCGTCTTTACGGTGCACGTCGCCTTGGTGCCGCGGCTCGGGCCAACCAGCGAACACAAAACCAAACCACTGCAGCATTCGGTGCGCACGTTGCGCCAATTTGGCTGGTCACCGGACGCCATCTTGTGTCGCGCCGATACCGTGTTGTCCGACCCGGTGTGCGCCAAAATTGCCATCGCCTGCGATGTGCCGACGTCGAGTGTAGTCTGCATACAAGATGTGACCAATCTCTACTCGGTGCCCAGCATGTTGTTGGGCAACTTGACGACGCGTCTCTGGGACCAATTCAAGAGCAGCCACAAGCCGCACTATGCGGCCTTCGAGGCGTGGCAACGTGACGTCGCGCAGCGTTTCACGGCGTGGCACGAGGAGGACGATCACCGGACGCGTTTTGTGCTCATTGGCAAATACGCGCACAGCGACGCCTATCTGTCTATCAAAAAAGCATTTGAGCACGTCATGCATCGGTGTAACCGACCGATGCGACTCGCGTATGTCAACGTCAATAGTGTGTCCGATACAGAGACGTTGAGTCGCCAACTCAAAGACGGCACTTTTGCAGGCTGTATCTTTGCCGGTGGGTTTGACACGAAAGGCATCGACACGCTTCTGACGCTGCTGCAGTGTGTACGCGAATACAACATACCTACATTGGGTATCTGTTTGGGCATGCAATTGATGGTGATCGAAGCGGCGCGTCAAATTGCACAGTGGCCGACGGCAACGAGTGAGGAGTTTGTGTCAAAACAGAACATGTGCGGCAATGAACGGTTCTGTATTATTGCGATGCCCGAACACCACGGCAAACAGCGTATGGGCGGCACGATGCGACTTGGCCTGCGTACCGCCTGTTTTACCGACCCGACACAGCCGTACGAGAGCAAACTGAAGCAGGCGTACAGCGAGGCGAAACGCTTCATTGGTGAGCAACAGAAGCAATTTCGCGAACGCCATCGCCATCGGTACGAAGTGAATCCCGCGCATGTGCAAGAGCTGGAGGCGCGCACGCCGCTGCGTTTTGTGGCGGTCGATTGCGACGAGGTGGCGGTGCGTTATGAGATTGTCGAACACGCCACACACCCGTTCTACGTCGGCGTGCAATTTCATCCCGAATTCACGTCGTCCATGCAAGATCCGAGTCCGCCGATTCTCGCGCTCGTCCAGGCGGCACTTTCATTATAGGAGCTTGCCCAAGAACTTGCGGACACGCGCGTCCCGTGCCAAATAGGTCGCAATGCTTCGATGACCACGACGCAGTGCTAGACAGTAGGCGTCATTATCATGTAGGGCAGGATCCACATGGCACGTTGTAATCAGAAATTGCACAAAGTCTAGATTATCGCGTAACACGGCATAACGTAAAATGCGTTGGGCCAAGTTAGAACAGTGTCGCGCCAACACGCGAGCACACTCATCGAGCTTGTGACAACTTATCCAACGCGACCAGCGCACCGGTAACTCAATGTGTGGATCTTCTAAGAGGAACGTCATCATGGCCGCATGATTGTGGCGAATCACGCTGGAAATCCATGAAACTTGTACATTTAATGTCAGGCGCATGCGCTTTTGTCTTTTTGTCCTTCGCGGTAGCTGACGCGTTGCTCTGCGTATCAAAAGGCGCAACAGAGCCACCTTCCCTTTGGGCACAAGTTCGTACATGAGTCGATGTCGAATGGCCGATACCGTCAAGTCTGTTCGCGGTAATAACAGACGTGCACAAGCGTCTTGATCGCGCGCAATCGCATGTGACGCAGGTGTGCGTCCGTTCGTCAAGACGCTCTTCAAATCACCTTCGTTCCGATATTGATTGGGATCGGTGCGTTTGTCCGCCAACAGCGTTCGCACCACCGCCACCTCACCGTTCTCCACTGCCATTTGTAAGCCACCGGTATTGGGATCGGCACCGGCGTCCAACATGCGCTGAACGACTGCCGCGTGTCCATAGTAACACGCCAATGTGAACGGTATTTTGAAAGCACGGCTGTATTTTGGATACGGAAGACTGACGAACAGACAATGCGGTAAGGTGGCGTTGGGGTCTATGTCTGTATGTAAAAGCACGTAGTGGGCGACGGCTTTCCACCCGAACCGACTGGCATAGGCAAGCAGCAATTTGGGGTTGGTGGATGCTAAGAAACGCTGACGCATGCCCATGCACGTGAGCGAGGTATTTAACGCAGTGTAAAATGGACAACAACGCGCCAACACGTACGCGAGTGTGTCGTTATTCAACACCAAGAGCATGATCTCATGTAGTTACACTTATTTTTGAGACAACGATTACAACGCGCATTGATTAGTCCTGATGCACGTAGACGTGCACTTCGAGACGCACCGTAGTCGCGGTTGGTTTTGTCTCAACCTCAACGATCGCGTCTTTCGCACG
>SDBT01005678.1_pt1 | contig 20863 bp, 18 predicted proteins | sample 2277101 | NCBI WGS metagenome assembly SDBT01 (sample SAMN10404973, study PRJNA504765) | marine sediment metagenome | isolation source: marine sediment core GS10_PC15, 103 cmbsf | place: Arctic Ocean: Southern Knipovich Ridge | collected 2010
ACATGTCCTGAGCTTGTCGAAGGGTTCGTGGTTCAAATCCTAATGACCAAAGAAAGAATCAATTCGTATATTTCGTGAAACATGTCCTGAGCTTGTCGAAGGGTTCGTGGTTCAAATCCTAATCCAATCCCTTCGACCCCGATGCCCCTCCGGGGCGTAGTCCCCTACGGGGCGGAGCCCATCGGGGCTCCGGACAGGCAGGACAGGCATTTTGCAATTTCTTTTGTTACCTAAGTGTCTCAGCCTCCGTAGTAGTGCATAATCTATAACTCCTGGGCGGTGATGAAGCCCTCGTGAATCGCATCGATGGCTTTGCGGGGCTCCTGACAATCCCCGATTTTTTTAAAGCTTATCCCGGCCCGGGTCAGTGCCTCGCCCAGAGCATTAACCGGTCGGGAGCCCAGGGCCAGCACTACGGAATCGCTCGGCTCAACCAATTCGTTGCCGTCCTTTTCATAAACCACCTCTCCGGTGCGAATCTCCTTCACCTTGGCCTCGGTAAGGCTCCTGACTCCTAAGAATCTTATCTCCTTCAGTAGAACCCAACGGGAGAAAACTCCAATATCCTGGCCGAGCTTCGGTAATTGCTCGATCAGGGTCACCTCCCGGGTGCCCTTCTGGCAGAGGGCGCGCAGGGTCTCGAAATCCTCGCCTTCATGCATGAGCAGAAACTTGAGGGTCTCGGCCGAGATGGTTCCCTGGGCAGCGATATACAGTGCAGTCTCCACCCCTACGGCACCGCCCCCGATTACCACCACCCTCCGACCCAGATCAACCTCTTCCCGGAGAACATCCCAGGCAGTGCAAACCCCGGGAAGATCGGTTCCGGGAATCCCCGGCAGAAGGGGCTCAGCGCCGGTAGCCAGAATCAGGGCATCAGCCGCCCTCTTTTTCAGCGACCTTACCGTAGCCTCCCTACCCAGTTTTAGATCAATACCCAGGTTTTTTAGCTGCCGACGGTAATAAGGAAGCAGGGAGATAAACTCTTGCCGACCAGGAGGAGCTGCTGCTAAGGGGAGCTGCCCGCCGATTGAGTTCTGCTTTTCGATCAGGGTAACCCGGTGTCCCCGCCGGGCAGCGGTGCAGGCTGCCTCCAGACCGGCCGGTCCCGCCCCCACCACCACGACTTTTTTAGGGGTTGATGCCGGCCTGAGGGCCCGTTCCTTCTCCAAGCCGGCCTGGGGGTTGGTCAGACAGCCGAGGGGCTGGCCGGAAAAGAGAAGATCCATGCACCCCTGAATGCAACCTACACAGGGGCGGATCTCCTCAAAGCGGCCTTCCTCACCTTTTCGGGCCCACTCCGGATCCGCAATCTGGGCCCGGCCAATACAGACCATATCCGCGATGCCGTCCCGGAGGATCTTATCGGCCTGGCACGGATCAGTAATCCGGTTGGAAGCCATCACCGGGACCGAAACCTCCCGTTTGATCCCGGCGGCCAGATAGGTGAAGGCACCTCGGGGAACGTTCATAGGAAGTTGGGGAACCCGGGTTTCATGCCAGCCGCCGGTGACATCGATGGCATCAATCCCGGCCTGCTCGAATACCCGACAGGTCTGAGCCGATTCCTTATTGGTGTGACTGCCGGGGACAAAGTCACTGCCTGACACCCGGATGGTAACGGCAAAATCCGGGCCTACCTGCTCCCGCACCTTCTCAATCACCTCCCGGGGGAAGCGGGTGCGGTTCTCGAAAGAGCCACCGTATTCATCATCCCGCTTGTTAACCAGCGGAGAAAGGAACTGGCAGATAAGGTATCCGGCCGAAGCGATGATCTCTACCCCATCCACTCCTGCCTGCTTGGCCCGGGCGGCCGCCGCCGCAAATTTCTCTTCGATCTCCAGGATCTCCTCCACACTCAGGGCCCTTGGCTCCTCCCGGGTATAGCGGGAACCGACCGCCGAGGCCGAGACCGATTGCTGCCCTTCAATCAACATAGAAAAAGCATAGCGGCCGGCATGAAATAGCTGGAGCATAACCCTGGCACCGTGACGATGGCAGGCTTCGGCCAGTTTTTGATATCCCGGGATATACTCATCGCTCTCAATAGTGGGCATTATCGTCCCGGAACCGATCAGATCGATACCGATTCCGCCGACAATGAGCAACCCGCAGCCGCCGGCAGCCCGGGCCTCATAAAAATCAATTATCCGCTGGCTGCAGTGGCGATTATCCGCATAATTTAGGGTTAAGGCCGGCATGCAGATCCGATTCTTTACCTCAATCGGTCCAATCTGAATTGGTTGATAGAGCTTACGCAGCATAGTTGTCTCCTTTCGTTATGCGATTTGGATATAAATAGTTAAGTCTCATCACGAATTGTACCCGCGTGCCCGCGGGATTAAAATCAAAGGGTTCAAGTCCCTCCTACTCCCCCTGTCCGCCATAGCTTTAGCGACGGCGGATGCTATTCCCTGCCAGCCCTGTGAAGTGTGCCTTTTACTACTTCATCAGGGCTACTCCCTCCTACTCCCCCTGTCCGCCATAGCTTTAGCGACGGCGGATGCTACTCCCTGAAGTAAACAAATTAGACCTTCCTATTTCCCCCGATACTTAATGACCTTCCCCTCTTGAAGCTCCTTTAGGAGCTCGAGCTGACGCTCAGCCGTAAATACGCTCTCTTCTGGCTGCCTCTCCAGGTAGGCAGCCATCCCTCTGGTTGCATCCTCGGTCCCCATTAACTCAACCGCATTCAATTTTTCTATATCAATCCCCTGCTCAAAACTCATGCCTCCTCCCCGATGCACACAATCCTTTATTAACCTTACCGAAACCGGCGGTCGCCTGGTCAGGGTTCGGGCAATCTCCATACTGTAGGGGAGCAGTTCATCCGGCTCCACTGCTTTATGGATAAGTCCAACCTCCTCGGCTTCCTCCGGAGTCAAAACCTTCCCCAGAAGCATTAAATCGAGGGCCCGGGCCGAACCGAGGAGCCGGGTCATCCGCTGGGTCCCCCCTCCCCCGGGAAGGATCCCAATCAGCGCCTCGGGAAGCCCGATTCGCCCCTCACCTTTAGCCATAAAACGAAGATCGCAGGACATGGCAAACTCGCATCCACCACCCAGGGCCATCCCGTTGATGGCCGCGATCACCGGCTTTCCCATAAACTGATAGCGATCATAAGTGCTATGCATGATGAAGGATAGAAGCTCGCCCTTATTCGGGCGCCTCTCCAGCCAGGAGAGGATTCTCTTTTCAAAGGAAGCGGAGCGGTCAGCCCGGCGATTTAGTCTCTTGAGGATGGGCAGAAGAAATTGCACCATCCTCTTGGAATACCTTAGGCCCTGCTCGCTTATTGCTTTGAGTTCACTCACATCAAAATGGTAGATAAATATATTCGGCACCCCTCCGGTAAAAACAATCGCTTTTACTTGCGGGTCTTGTCCAAGCTCGCGCGCCAGCACATACATCTCTTTGAGCATCTCGATGGTCATAAAGTTTTGCGGAGGATTATAAAACTCAATCAAGGCAACCTCATCTTCCTTCCGGATCTTTAAAAACTTGTAGTGTCGAGTAGGCATCTTCAACAACCTCCTTTAAATTGCTTAACGCCACTAAATCCCCCCCCCTTTGAACTATACCACCCCTTATTAATATCTTAACGAAATTACCTCCCAAGATCAAGCAAAACCCTTTCTGGAGTTTCCTCATAAATCTTTCAATCCGCCACAGAGTCAGACTATACCGGATAGTTGGGGCTTTTGCTCGACTGAGCCGTGTCGAAGTCCAGCCCCGCTGTTAGAAAGAATTTGTGTAATTCGTGGTTCCAAATCTCAAGCCGCCTGCGTCCGCATGACAGGTAGGTCTAATTGCCTTTTTCTCGACAATGTGATAGCTTTTCTTCATGGCGGCTTTCCTTCCTGCCAAAGAATTCATTCGGCGGGCAGGCTCAACTAATCTTAGAAAATTCTCTAGTAAAAAGTTTGAAAGAAAAACCCATTTTATTTCGTAATATATAATGAGGACAAATAGTAATCTTGAGGAAAATGAACTAATAAGGCTCTGCGGCAAGGAAGATGAGGAAGCGTGGAATGAGTTTCTTAATCGATATGGCGAATATATCTGGAATTTTGCGAAATACAACAGCAGAACCGTAGAGAGCGACAAATTCTGTCTGTATGTATTAGAAAAACTTAAAGTCGAAAATCGACTGGCTAAATTTGACCCTTCGAAAGCCAAATTTATCACTTGGTTCAACAAAGTCCTTAAAAATCTATTAATTGACCTCGCAAGGAAAGAGAGTAGAGAAAGTGTAGAACTTATTTTCTTTGGAGAGGTGCCTGAACCTCTTGATGTTAGAGACCCTGCAATAACTCTTGAGCTAGAGGAGAAGCTAAGGATTACCCGTTGGCTCTTTGAGGACTTGCCTCCAAAATATCGGGTAACCTTGAAACTAAGACTATTGGATGAACTTGGAGTGGACGAAGAGGATATTTTATGGATTGCAGGGGAAAGCAAACAATCAAATCGTGAGGTTTTAGATAAGATTGAAAAGGTTAAGGAGAAATTACATAAACAGAGAGAAAAATTGCAGCTGAAGGATGAGAGACTTACGAGAGTCTGGACTAATATTTCGAAATCGGAGAGCGATGTCACGATCCTAAAGAAGGAAATAGAGTCTTTGGGTATAGATAAAGAAGAAGGTACCGAAAAGCTGAGGATTAAATACCTGGAGCTTCAGCAACATCTTAGAAAATTATATCAGCAACGAGAAAAGTTGCTCGGGGGCGAAAAGAAAGATAAGTTTATGGTGAATGTTTTAACGAAGGATATTGCTTTTATATTAAATTGTCCGGAGGACACTGTCTCTTCCAGATTAAGAAGAGCAAGGCAGATTATAGCAAATAGATTTGCAAAAGTGCGAGAATGAATAAAACCGCCTCACAGAAATATACCAGGGAATTAAAGATATGCGGGAGACCGCAAAGAGTGCGGTTTTTCTATGATGCCGTTTCTCGAAAGGGACACATACTGGCTCACTTGTTGGACGAGAGAGAACATTGGAGCCAATTAATTGCTGTTTTAAATATTTCAAAGGTAAAAAATGAACTTAAAAAAATCGGATGCGGTCTTGAAGAATGTGGAATAGAATGCACAAGTGAATATGAATGTTTCAGGATCCTCGGAAAATTAATAAATGAGTACATGGAAACAGTATTTGAGTGCATCCATGAAACACACGAATACAGGCCATTACATATTCATTTAGAATACCGTAACCCTAATGGAAAATGGGTGAAAGGTATGTATTTCGTTTGTCTCAAAGGACTCATTATCATTATCTGGCCACTCTATACAGTGAGAACGGCATATCGGCCTACCAATACCTGTTTTACTACTCAGGAATTTTACGAGGAAGCAATAGACAAGGTCTGGAAAAAGACAAAACGTGGAGATGTTAAGGTTGACAAATGGTGCCCATCTTTTGAGGATTGGAGTAAGGAATATTTAAAGACTAAATACTGGAGTTGAGCAGTGGCAAAACAAAGCAGAAAACTTGATATTGACTGGCTGTGTTCCAAATTAGAGAAATACTTAATCTTATGGGAGCACTATGAAGAAAGGCCTGAACTCAGGAAGCAGTATTCAAAGCCCTTTATTGCTTCTAATCTTCTGGAGACAATGGGGGCTCTTGAACGGATTGGGGGTAAAGGCCGGAAATTCAACAATCTCAAGAACAGGTATAGAAATACCATAACGAGTTCTTTGCAAGAGGTTGTTGAGGAAGCAATCAAGGCTTTAAGACAAACTGATTATCCCGCCTCGCTTAACTCCTTCGTAGAGCATATCAAATCTACCCTCAAAAGAGGGGAAGATTACTATATGCTGAAGGACGAAGGCGAGAATATTATCCTTAAAAGAGATGAATTGGGATTAATTCTTCATGAGGTGACTAAACTTAAACATGGGCGGAGACAGGACATAGCACAAATCCAGAACTCACTTAACCAAGCGGACAAAAAGTTGAAGGAATCCATTTGCTATTTCAGTTTCTTGAAAGAATTTGCAGAAGACTACAGAGCAAGGTTCAACATTCAAGACAGAAATGAATTCTGGTGGTGGTTTGAGATACCGGAAAGAGCGGTAAAGATTTCTTCTCTGGAGGAATGGGAAAGTCTATTAAAGTTGTCACATACGATGCTGGAGGCTACCGAACATTATGAAAAGACAGAAGAGTGTGAGCAGTTCGAAGAAGCGATACCTGGGTATATTGACAGAATGTTGCCAAAGCAATTAGAGGCTAAATTTGAAAAACATCTTAAGACTTGTGAATACTGCCTCTACCATGTAATGGACCTTTATAGGATTACACGAGAGATGGAGGGAGCTAAACTTGAGGAAGTTCCAGAGAGGATACTCGAAAAGGCGAAGGAAATAGTAGCCCCTCACCTTGTTAAAAGAAAGAGTGACATAGAGGATATTGAGTATTCCGTTGAACCTGTTTTAGCAAAAACAGTTGCTGATGAGGAGAGGGAAATATCAATCGAGAATGTGAAAGCTGAATTTCGAGAAGAGATGACTAAGATGACTAAAATCATACAAAAAATCAGTAGTGATATAAGTGACATAAAGGTGAAACAATATAACCAAGATATTTTATTTGGAAAAGTGCTTGAAAAACTTAGGCCAATCCAAATTAAAGAAGAGATACAAAATATTAAAGCACGCTCTATGGGGTCGAGCTGGGAAAGTGTGCCAGGACAAGATTCTGAAGATTTACAAGACCATAGGGAGAAATTGAATTAAGATTTGATAGGAGACATTCCTGTGCGTGATAATAGTATTAGCAAACTTATCGAATTTTTGTTGTCGGTGGAAGAGGACAAAATGTTGCCTCTCTGTGAAATTCTCAAAATAGAGAAAGCTGACATAGAGTTGGCTTTAATAGACGAGGCAACAGAGGAAGGCTACCTTGATGAGGATGAAGACATTGAAGACATAAAGTCAAGTGATAGAAAAATTAACAAGCTAAAGAAGTTAGAAGGAGGTAAGCTTTATCGTTTTGCAATTGCAAAGACTATTTATGCCGGTTTACAGTGGCGCGCTAGCAAAATAACTGAAAGGTATCCTTCTTACAAAGAAATTTTAATACTGACGGCAAAGAACATGGGATTATCAACGACAGGTCCGGTTAAACAGCTTGAGATTAGGATTAGCAAAGAAGCGTTTAGTCAATTCGTTAACAATCTTTCAGATGAAGAGAAAGAAGAGCTTGAAACAGACTTAAGGAATAGAATTAAAGATATGGAGGTAAAGGGTTTTGGCCATTTAGAAAAAAGATTAACTTCGGAAGGTGTTATAGCCACCTTAACTGGTGCGCCCTCATCAGCTTTTGTTGTTTTTTTTACAGCTATTACTACCCTTTTTGCAATTTCTTCTGTGATTCGTATTACCCTTCCTTTTGTTGCATATACAGCCTTGACCCGTGCAATAAGTATTGCGACGGGGCCGATTGGATGGATGATAGGGGGATTATTTACTGTTTGGACTTTATGGAAGCCAAATTTCAAAGTGTTGATTCCTGCAATTCTTTATATTACTGCTCTGAAATCAGAAAAAGAGCTTATGGAAGAAAAAGAACCGAAAAAGAAACTGAAGGTAAAAAAACCGATTAGGAAAATAAAGAAAGGGGGCAAGAAATGAATCAAGAACCCAATGAAGAGTATGTAAAAAAGGAATCATCTAAGATAAGTGAGGCCGATTTAGAGGAAGCCATTAAAGGGGAAGCTAAGGTGGAGGAAAAGCTAAAGAAGGTTGAAAAGAAGCTTGACCTGAATGTATTAGGAAAATTTATTAATAGAATAAGATTACTAATGATGATGATAAAAGACTACTGGAATAAAGACTATACCGAACCGCCATGGACAACAATAGCTATGATAGTATTTGCCATTCTTTACTTTTTAAACCCATTGGATTTAATTCCAGATTTTATTCCAGTCGTAGGCTTTCTCGATGACGCAGCTGTAGTAGCTCTTGTATGGATGACTATTGAGAAAGATCTTAAAGAGTATGCTCAATGGAAAAACCTAGAGTTAAGCCTCTATTTCTAAGGAAATTAGGGGACGTAATTAATAAATTGACTTTTGTTGGGATAGGTTTAGGGGGAATAGCAAAGATATTTAAGGAAATGTTAATATATTAATTACGTCCCCCTTTTTTGACACTGCAATTCTCTATATTACTGTTCTGAAATTAGAAAAAGAGCTTATGGAAGAAAAAGAACCGAAAAAGAAACGGAGGTGAAAAAACTAGTAAGGTATAGAGGGGATCTTTGTAGTTCTTATACCAGAAACTATAATTCAATGGATTATTCTGATATTTTAAAAAACACTTTTTCTCAATTAAGAGATACTGAATTGGCTTCTTGTCTCCAAAAATTTAAGGGGTTTCAAGGGAAGTATGAAGAGACGCTTTCTTTACAGAAGAACTGGGAGAATTGCAACGCAATAATTGGTATTGTAGGCATAACTTCTACGGGGAAGTCCACTCTAATAAATGCTCTATTTGGTGAAAAGCTTTTGCCCGAAGGATATGTGCCTACTTCGAATACTAAGGTTGTGTGCAGAAAGGGAGATAAAAGAAGGCTTACTATTTATTATGAAAATAAAGAAAATCGTGAGCTCTTTGAAGGCAAAGAATTAACCTATGAAGTAGTAGAAAAGTACCTGGATGAAAGAAAAAATATAGACAATAAATTGGGTATAAAGGAATCAATAATTGAAAGTCCAAAATTTTTAGTTCCACCTTCTTTTGAACTTGTAGATACCCCAGGACTTGGGACCTTTGAGCGTGAGCATGATAAACTAACACTAGTAACTATTCTACCCTGTCTTGATCTTGTCCTTTATACGGTGCATGCCAATAATCCAGAAGGGAGAACTAATCGTAAATATCTCCAAAAGGATATTCTCCCTAAAGGGTTAGAGATAGCTTTTGTCCAGACTAATAAGGATGCAATTCGGAAAGATCCCAAATATCCCGGAGAAGGAAGATCCAAGAAAGAAAACCTCGAGCGGGTATTCAACCGCGTGAAAGAACTGGTCGAATCGAACGAAAATCTGAAAAATTCTCGGATTTTCCAGGTTGATTCAAAAGAAGCTTTGAAAGCACGTGAAGAAGCATCTTCTTTAAAAGATAACCATAATTGGAAATCTTCAGGATACAATAAACTGATAAGGTATCTCAACGATGCAGATGGAAAGATTATAGAGATAAGCTCTCAGCGACGAGTTTTACTTCTAAAGGAAAAGATAGATGACTTATACAAAGACCTGAAACGTGCTCGAGAGGGAGCTAATGAGATTAAGAAACGTGAAGATTGGCTTAAAAAAAAGGAACAGGAATACGAGAATATTTCTAAAGAAGTTGAAGATTTACGAAAGAAACTGGAGCAAATTGAGAAAAAGTCCATACAAAAATTGGAGAATGTTACCGAAGAAGAATACCGAGTGTTTCAAGAAGTTTGTAGAAAAATGGCTTCCCTCTTTAGGAAAGAAAGTGATAAAATTCACGATGACATCAGGAAGTTATCCAAAGAGCTAAACATAGATCTTACTATCAGAAAAATGCCAGATATGACTTTTAAAGATATCCCTATTCCAAAACGAAAAATTCTGAAGGAAAAACCATTAAATCGGCGGGGAAAGTGGCCGGCATTCCTTCGTTATATAGATATTTTTGATTATGGCTGGGGAACTAAGAAGATGTCTTATACAGTGGAAATTACCGACACTAAAAAACTCACAGAAGAATATATAAATTACAAGAAGGATTTTCTTGATAAAGTGAAGAAATTCAGAGATGCTATTACTTCCGAAATGAATGAAAGTTTATCAAACATTTGCGAGGCATTGGATAGGGAGTCAATATCTCTCGATGATCAAAAAAAGGATATTAAGCCGGAAAAGATAGACTATGCTGTTCATAGATTGAGAGAAATTCTTAAATGTTTTCCTGTCAAAGAAAAAGTTCGAGAAATACAGACGACACAAGATCCTATGGAAATAGAGGAAGTAGCTATTACTGATCCAAAAGAAAAAATTATGTATAACATATTTAATAAGGTAACAAATGAGATTGTAAGCAAATATAATTATCTAAGATTAAAGGAAATAAAAGCCAATATCGGAGAGGATAAGGATAATAACAAAATTTTACTTTCTTACTCTAATTACTATTCGGTAGAACAATATCTGAAATCTTTTGATGGCTATGTTTTTTCTAAAGAAAAACGCCACAAAATTGGAAAATATAATTTCATTTATGTGGATGACGCTGTTAAAGCAGAAGAGAAGTACTTCAAGAATGCTTCATTGATATTAAGGTTTCTGGACTTCTCTCAAATAGGACGGGAAAAAGTCAAAATCAAAAGATCAAAAATTCACAAGCTTATCAAGGAAAATAGCCATAAACTTGTCCTTGTCAACACTTCTGCAATTCGTTTGGAGGAAGGGATGTTTAAAGACCTGTTTGGTGCATATTTTGATATTTTGGATGTTATGGAAGAAGAAAAGCGATTATTACCAATAATCTTTCCGAATCACTTTATATATAAAGATGGAGGCTATGATACAGGTAGTATAAATAAAATCTTCGATTATGTAATTCATTACATCAATAACGCACAGAGCTTTACAGAAACAGAGCGTCTGTCGGAGAAGCTTAAAATACTGGAAGATGAAGTTTCTATGCCTATTGGCCAAAATGAACGCAAAGAAATAATTGACGCAGCTAAACAAGTGAAGGAAATATATGAAAAAAGACAAAGCTAAAACAAGAGAAAATAATAACGAGTCGTATCTTGTGGGGCTTGATACAAGAAAAATACTTGAAAATCTTGTAAAAGAGCTCGTTGACAATTTAGATGTTTCTAAGAATATAAAAACACTAAATCAATGCTGTTCTGACCTTAAAGACGAAATCGAAGAAGTTAAGAAGCATACTGACAAAGTGGTTGAGGAAAATCGAAATATGCGAAACTACCTCAATGAGAATGAGTCCAAAATAGAGGGTTATAAAGGGGCAATGGAAAACTATCAAAAAGAAATACGAGAATATCTTAATACTACCAAGGAGCTTTACGATAAAATTAAAGAAGTTAAGAAGTATGCTGACAAGGTCGTTGAGGGAAACCGAAATATGCGAGAATACCTCAATGAGAATGAGTCCAAAATAGAGAGTTATAAAAGGGCAATGGAAGATTATCAAAAAGAAATACGAGAATATCTTAATACTGCTAAGGAGCTTTATGATAGAGATGAAGATACCAAAAAGAAAATAATCGAGAAAATGGGAGATGTAGAGAGACTTCTATGGACTATACAAAATTACTTAAAAAAGCCGGGAATTATTAGGTTGTTTTCCAGATTAAAGGAAGAGGTCTAAATGAATAATGTAAGAGCAAATCTGCTTGAGATTTTGAAGGATAAAAGATTTGGAGAAATTTACAGGGCTCGATTGGAAGAAAAAAATGTGAAGCAGAATATGTTATTACAATACATAAAGAGACTTGAGCAAGATCGCTGTACAATTGCTGCAACTGGTATGCAGGGAACCGGGAAATCCCTTTTGTTAAATGCTCTTCTTTTTAAGAAAGAGCTTCTTCCAAAAGAAAGCAATGAAACTACTTGTATCCCTACGGTAATTACCAATCTTGAGGAACAATCTCCATATGCAGAAGTTCACTTTCTCGATGGCGATGGGGAAAAACACCGAAGAATTCCACTTGATTGTGAACAACTGAGAAACTATGTTGATAACGATTACAATCCAGAGAATGAGAAAAAAGTAAAATATGTAAAATGCTACGTTAATCATCCAATTCTGGAACAGAGAATTGACTTTGTAGATTTACCGGGAGCTGGAAGTTTAAATGCTCATAATGAGGAAGCAACTGTTAATTACTTGACGAATTCGCATCTTGCTATTTTTCTACTTCATGGAAGTATGACAGCATCTGTCAAAGATTTTCTTGATATGATATGGGAAATTGTTCCCAGAATTAGATTTTTGCAAAACAACTGGGAAAGTTATTTACCTCGTCAGATAGAAGATGCTACAAACTATAATCTCAACAAGTTAAAGGAGTTGGCAGAAAAGCATAAAAGCGGTCCGCCCGCGGAGCTTTTAGGAATAAATATATACAAAGCATATCAGCAGTGTACTGAAAGAGGAGAAGAATATAAGAAACTGGAGAGATTTTTTGAAGATGATATATTGAAAAAAGGACAAGCCAATTTAGATAACTTAGCTCGTGATATTGCAAAGTTCTTCCAGGCGAGAATAGAGAACGTCATACTAAAAATCGATTGGGAAATTAACAACTTTTCCGGCGATAGGGATAAAAATCTAAAAAGGGTGCGCGAAGCCAAACGGGAATACCAAAACAAAAAGAGGGAATTGGAAAGGAAATTGCGTAGAGCAAGTGATAATTTTTCTGATGATATGTCTATTCTTATGAGAAGATGGATTGTGACAGAATTAAAAAACGAACTGGAACATGCTTACAGCGATTTATGGTCAATGAGTTTAGAAACATATAAGAAAGAAGACCTAAACACTACAGTATCACATTCTCTTAGAAACGCTGTTAAAAATTATAAAGACGCTCTTATTAGCAAAATGCAGGATAAAATAAATGAATATCGTGAATCAGTAGAGGAGATTACAGAAGATTTTGCAGAATCATTGAAAGCTTCTGTGTATTTGAGCGATTCTGGAGTGGATGTTTTAGTGCATAGAATACTGGGACAAGCATTTAAATGGGGAGGTATCGCAGGGAGTGCAGGACTTCTTTGGATTTTAGCTTACGGAGATCCAGAACCTGTTACCAAGATCGTTTTAGTAATTGCAGCAATTGTTGCCAGTATTATCGGTTCCCTTTCAAAGCGAAGAATTGATAGGAATGCAAGGCAAAAAATTATGATAGAAGTTAAAAGAGTCGGAGAAGAAATGTGCAACGAGATATGCGAAAAGTCACGCACTTCCATAGCAAAGGAAAGAGATAGAATCCTTGATGAGGTAGAAAATAATATTTACTCTCAGATTGACAATATTGAAGAGGACTTTGAGAAAATGGAGGCAGAATTAACAGATAAATCTTTTGATATTGACAAAAAAATATCTGAACTGAACGCAGAAAAGGATTATCTTGTAGATATTAACAAGAGATTAAGCCAATTAGGGTAAAGGGCGAAAAATATGGATACAATAGAAATAATTAATCGGTTAATAGAATGCGCTGAATGTTTAGAAGAAAAAGCTTCCTTCAAAAGACTTAAATTTTGGAAAGAGAAGTTGGAAAGCATTGATTTTGTAATGGCATTTCTTGGAGAAACAGGCTCAGGAAAATCTACTATTATAAACAGCCTAATAAAAAAGGATATTATTCCAACAAGGTCTATCCCAACCAATGGAGCTATGGTGGAGGTAAGTGTTGATGATATTGAAAAATATAGTATGCGAAATTCCAAAGGAGAGTTTGAAATAGATAAAGAAAAGTTCAAGGAATTGGTATGGGGATCTGAAAATCCGGATACAATGCTTTGCGTAAATATCAAGAATACAGAGAATTTCCCTGATGGATTCCGACTTTACGACACGCCAGGATACAATTCTTTATCAAGTAAGCACGAACAAGCTTTACTAGATTTTATTCCTAATATAGATATAATAATTTATGTTCTTGACTATACCAAGGGTTTTCAACGTGCGGACGAAGAGTTTTGTCAAGTGATGAAGAGTGTTTTCTATGGTGAACTCCCCAATACTATTTTCTTAATTAACCGCTTGCCAGAAGGTATTAGCACTAAAACCGACAAACGAATAAAAGAAATGCATGATCACATCAAAGACATTTTGCCTAAACCAAGTTTCCTATTCTCATATGTTGATTCAGTTGATTTTGAAAAAGAGATATATTGGGTTAATGTTCCTGGGCTGAAGGAAGAGTTTGAAAATATATTTTCAAGGGAAGAGAGGCAAAAAGCGGTAGAGATGACTGTGCAATTATTGTCAAAAGCGGAAAAAGACCGACTTGAATATCTAGTTGATAGTATAGCTCATGTTGATAAGATGGATCGAGAAGCCATAAATTCATTCACTAAAAGACTTAAGGAGTTTGACGACTTACTTGATAAAGGAGAAGGATTGATTAACGAAACCATGGTAGAAATAAAGGCTTCTTGTAACAGGATAGTTAACTCTCATACAGAGAGCCTAACAAAAGAAGTTGCTGGTTACCTTGCTAATTCGAATAGTTTAACAGATTTTGAAAGCGGGAAAAATTATATAACTGAAAGCATGGTACCTAGAGCTATGAGAGAAATGAACCGTGCAATTTATGATCAAGTTTCAAACAAGGTAGAAGAACTCGATGAGAAACTTCATGGTCTTATTATGACTGCCGTAGATACTTTTACCCTAAATATAAGTATAAAAGATTCACAATTGAAAAAATCCGTTCAGGCAAGTGTGGAGAAAATAGCAAAAAGATTATTCAAGAGAGGATCTTTCTTGTTTTTTAAACATTTTGGTGGAAGAGGTGGTGCTGGTGCAGGTGTTGCCAATTTTGGCAAGAAGGCCTTGAAAGGATTCGGGCGGATTTTTGGAAAAAGGTTTTCGCGGGAATCCCATAACGCTCTTGCTAAATTTTTAAAAAAGATTGGTGCAACATCTGCCAAAAAGCTTGCGATATATCTAGAAGCTATCATTGAAATATTTGAATATTTGATTCAAGTGGGAAGATATAAGCGTTCAATTACAAACAAAATAAAAAAGATAAACTCCAAAACAAGGGAAGATTTAAATGAAGACGTAAATATCTTTGCCAAAGAGTCAAAAGCAGAGAATCTTCAATTTTTTAGAGAAAGCATTGAGGAATTTAAAAACCCGTATGAAAAAGCGATACAGGACAAAAAGAAGAGGACAAAGAGCGTTAATTTCAAGAAAGCTACTGCCATATTAGAGAACATTAATTTTTCATAGAAATTTCAAAGGAGGTTTATTATGAGTAAGAATTTTAAGCCAGCAAATGCTCCAGGGAATTCGGACAAAGATAGCAGTCAGTTAGTTCAAACTGGTAATATCCAGCAAGGCATTGAATTTAAAACTGAGATTGGTAGACAAATAGTGCAATCTCTGCCAACTATATTTGAAAGGACTCTTGAGATTCTCAAAGGACGAAGCGACACCGAGAATTATGTGAAAAGAGTAAAAGCTAACATCGAAATAATGATTACGATTGGTGATGATTATGTGAAAAGAGCAGATGCCAATCGTCTCGAAATAAAAGAGGTTACAGACGCTATCATCAAACTTACGGATTCACATAAAGATTTATTGAATAGTGAAGAAGACAAAGAAGTCCGGATGTTATTAGCAAATTCCTTTAGAGATCTGGTGTACAATTATTCTCAATATTTAATGAAGAAAGCTAAATAAGTAGTGAATATGAGCTCTTTATTTATTGAGTTACTTAATGGTGCAGTAGATGCTATAGTAATATCTGCTGATGATAAATGCGCAGAAAGGATAAGGCAAATTGATAAAGAATTTAATAATGAATTAAATATGGTAAAAAGAAAAAAAGCAAAAAGCCAGGTTAGACAAATTGTAGAATTACTTAATGGAATAAGTAAATTGGAAATAAAAATTGAGGAAATGAAAAGGACGGGTCCTGAACTTATCGAGCCATTGGAAAAAGTAATCGAAACATTAGAAAAGAAGAAAGAATTGCTACGATTCCAAAAAAGACAAATTAACAAAGGGAAGCAGAAAATAGGGGACAGTCACCTATTATTCTAATTTATGCCCAGAACTGATAGGGAAAGAAGAGGGGTCAGAGCTTGACTTAAAACTTGACTGAAAGTCTTAGAAGACAGCCTTTAACAATAGGCTCAGGGCCGCACATTGACTATTGACTAAGTTGTTTTAGAAACAATATTCCTTATTTTGCTAAATTAGAGAGCTTCTTACTTGGGATATAAATTTTGTTATGGAGGAATTATGACAAGTAATGAGAGGGAGAAGAGGGTCAAAATTGGGGGCTACATTTTTAGAGCAATAAGGAAAGAAAAGTTACTAGAAATCATCGAATGGATTTCCCCTTTTGATCACGAATTAATATTGTAGTTTACACTTAACCGGGATCATAAATAGAAGTTAAGGAGGTGTTTATGCGAACCTGTCTAAATAAATATTGTAACAAATCTATTAATAACGAATGGTCTGTATGTCCTCGCTGTGGCAGTGAAGAATTTAAGGGAGGATATATATATCCTGGGAAAGTATGCAATGAATGTGGGAAAGAGATGAGTAAGGATTTCCTTTTCTGTCCCTGGTGCGGGAAGCAGTATTATGAGAAAGAGGAACGTTATCACAATAAGGCAAAGGGATTTACACTCGACGCTGAATGCAATGAATGTGGGGATTTAATACCTAATTATGTGTCCTTCTGCCCCTGGTGTGGGGTAGAGCTTAACAATAAAGATGAGGTATGCCTATCTTGCGATCATGGAATGAGTGACTACTGGTATTTCTGTGTATGGTGTGGGGAAGAGCGTGATTGGTATGAAAATGAAGATCGGGATTACCTTCGATTCCGTATTTACGATGCCTTAGAAGTTATCAATTGCAAAAATCGGAAGAAAATCAAAATCCGTTATAATGATGGGACTCTTGATTCCTTTGTATATCCTAAAAGTTTAACTGCAAATATAGGAGTGAACATGCATCAAAAATATTTAACAATATTTAAGCGGAACCCAATCTACAATTTCCTACTCCCACATTGGGCTATCCATGAGGTCGGTCATGTAATATTTAATATATACGAAGGACAACTAAGAAAAAAATATTTAGATTTATTTTGTAAACATTTCAGATGGGACTGGGGAAAATACGATTCTAACGAGTATGAAACTGGGATAGATAGAGCAGATATGATCAATATAGGACTTGAAAAACTTCACATGAAAAAGCAAAGAAAAGATTTTGTAACTGTTTATGCCGAAAAAAGCCCCGACGAAGATTTTGCAGAAACATTTGTGATATATTTAAGGTATTACGGCAATATGAATAAACTTTCATCTAAACTTAAAGAATTTGGTTATGGCCGTAAAGTATTTAGAAAACTGGAAGTCATTGATAAACTGTTTGAGTGATAAAGAAGAATGGGAAGGGTCACCCATTAAAGGGCACCCTGTCAAGAGAAAAAGGATATCCATAGCAAAAAAATCTTGATCTTTTGCAGGGTGAACACCGGTTCGCCACCGAGACTTGATTTCCTGCCTTCTCCACACCCGCTTTTTCAGTCGGTATGGTTACGATAGGGACAAAGCCCATCCGCACCAGTCACCCATCGGGATTAAGAGGAAATTAGGGGGCGGAAAGAAGAGGGGGCAGAGCCTGACTTGAAACTTGACTTAAACTTTTAAAAGACAGCCTTTAACCGTGATCCTATCTTAAGTTTCATGTCAAGCTCTGACCCTGAATCCTTACGGAATTAATAAATCCTGCAAATATGAAAGAAAAGAAATAAATGGAGAATTGCGATGAAGCTTAAATGGAAAGAAATAAATAGACAAATTATACGTCTTCCCTATAAGGAAAACATAGAAATTAATAAGGGGACGGCTTCTCATCCGCTAAAGGCAGGATTTCAGAAGCACTATGGTGCGCCCAAAGGGCAGTTTGCTGACTACCGTAAATGCCTTCCAGATGGCTCATGTATTCATGTGCTTGAATACAAAAATAAATATTATATCCATCGCGACCGATTTGATCCCAGAGAAAATATGACTAAACACATCTTATATGATCTGAGAAATGTTTTGGGTGTCGCCCTGGCCAGCATGATAATCATCACTGCCGGCTATTGGGTTTATATCCAAAGCAATAAAAAAGAAGGTGCATAAAAAGTTATCAGGGTCACCCATTAAAGGGAACTGGTCAAACAGGGAATGGCATCCGCCTTCGCTAAAGCTATGGCGGACAGGGAGGAGTAGCAGGGAATAATCCGCCTGAGGCGGACTACGAATGTGGGAGAGAGGGCAGGAGAAGGAAGGGAAGAGGCAAAATGTATGAATGCAAGACCCTTAGCCCTCCAATGGATTAACTCTGCACGGAACGTATCTGTGTAACGGCGTTGCTGCCAGCGGGTCTCTGTAGGTGTTCTTTGTCAGGCGGTTGACGTTGGCGCCATATTTCTCGCCCTGGTATATAAGTCCGAACCCATGCGGGATGATTACCTGGCCTGGCCTAGCTTTGTCGGTTACCTCCAGTTCCACTTCTTCCGCGCCCACCTCGGTTTCTACTTTAACTTTCTGACCATCTTTAAAGTTCAAAGCGTCAGCATCTGAAGGATGCATCATCATGGTGCACGCCCGCCGACCCTTATTCCAGGCAGGATCGCGCATGACAGTGTTGGCGTTCATGTCCATATGATGACCGGCTAGAAGGATGAAGGGATATTCCTCGTTTCCGGCCAGTGCCTTTTCTTCGCTGGCTGCGTCTATGCTCCTAACCCAGTCATAAAGCTCCGGTATTGAAACATTTATCCTTCCGTCTTCAGTCTTGACCTGATCGAGGTTATTCTCTGGATCGCACTTGCCTATCCATATGCCTTCCGGTTTGTCCAGCAGGGCCTTGAATATTTCTTCACCCATGCCCGGACCGGGGTCGAATCCCGCGCGAGCTGCGTTTTCCCGGAGCGAGGGAGGAGCGGTCTGCAAAAGGCCCCATAGCGCCGCGAGGTTATTCGAACCCAGCACCGGGCCGAGAGTCCTGGCGACGATCACAGGTACCATCTTCATTGCAGACGGGTTTTTGCCCAGGTAGTCCATCAGGGACAACATGAAATTTGCCCGTTCTCCTGCGGCGGTATTTTTGAGATCATCGGGGATCTCCGGTACCAGCCCAAGCTTCTCGGAAAGCCGAATAAAAATCTCGCTTTCCTCCAGACAATCCCCCACTGGCTTGCACACGGGACGCCTCAATTGAAAATATACTTCCGGAAAGTTCCATGCGAAAAAGGACGAGTCCCACTTCTCGTAGGCTGACCGGGCAGGGAGCACGTAGTGAGAGAGCTGAGCGGTCTCACTCATGGCAACCTCTACGGTGACGAGGAGATCGAGTTCGGAAAAGGCCTTTTCGTAGGCGCTGGTGTCGGCATAGGATCGGAGCGGGTTCGCGCCGCTGACGATCACCGCGCGAAGGCGGTCATCCCTGCCGGAGAGGATCTCTTCGGGCATGACGTTAGGCGGGAAGTAGCCCATTATTGCGGGAAAATCTGTTGCGGTAGTACGCCAGGTTCTTTCGTCACGCTCATCCGAATGGGAGCCGATCGGCATAAGGCAGCCGGGAATAATATTTCCGCCCCTGACACATGCTCTTCCGCAGATTGCGGTAAGCACGGCCCACAAATATGAGGTGACCGTGCTGTGGCGATTCATAAAAATTCCAAGGTCGGTATGGACAGAAGAGTTGCGGCTGGCGAAGAGGCGAGCAAAATCCTCGACCTTTTCATATTCAAGACCGCATACCTCTGATGCCGCCTTGGCATCGAAGTCCTTAAACAGGTGAAGGATCTCTTCGAATCCCGTAACGTGTTTCTCAACATATTCCTGGTCATGCCACCCTTCTTTAAGAACGATGGATATAGCCGCTCGCGCAAAGAGAGCGTCAGTACCGGGACGTATCGGTAGATGGATGTTGGCACGCTCCGCGGTCTCGCTCATCCTGGGATCAATTACGACAAGGAGTTTGTCAGGATCATCGGAGATCCGCTTCAGGTGCCGCCTTGTCTGAGGCATCTGGTGGCTCATCCAGCCATTCCAACCCACAGATACCAGCATGTCGGTCTCGTGATCGTCAGGGATTGAAGGAATGTACTGCTTACCGAATACCCTGCCGTTTACCCAGAACATTCCGGTAAGCTCCTGGGCAATCGCGTTATAGTGGTACTGGGATCCCAGGGCGGTCAGAAAGGTGCGCCCGAATGCCGCCTCGAAATGGCAACCCTGCCCCCCTCCCCCCATGTAGGCCAGTGCCCGGGAACCGTGACTGTCCAGTACGGCCTTCAGCCGGTCCGAAATCTCGTCGACCGCCTCATCCCAGGATACCTTCACGAATTTATCCCCGACTTTCTTTAATGGATGAGTAAGTCTCTGGGCCTGATTCTGGAAGTAGGCTATGCTCATTCCCTTCCTGCAGACGTAGCCTTCACTCCTGGGATTGCCTTTGTCAGGACGTACCTTGGTAATTCGGCTACCTTCAGTCTGAACCTCCAGTCCGCAGTTTTGGGCGCATAAGATACAGCTTGTCTTTTTCCATGTTGTCATTTTTTCCTCCCTCTTTAACGCACGCTTTCAATAGAGAAAGCATGCGGTCAGGTCTTGTTTTCTTGCTTTTTCAGAAGATTAGAAAATAGAGTAGGATTTAGGGGACGTTGGTTCTAAAACAACTTACGAAATTAATAATAGTGACCATTTTTCTACCTTTTTGATTATTTTACCATATTCTTTATCCCTAATCCATGAAATTTGAAATAGAGGAATTTGCGTTGGAGCGGAGTCATGGGGTCAGACCTCGACATTAGGAGCCATTTTCGTTGTTACGAGGGCAAGTATACATGCAGGGTATAGAGGTTTCGGAAAAAACTTTACCCCAAATCAGAACAGTTTTTCAAGGTTTGCGGGGCATTGTTTAGGGGAAAGACAGAAATTCACCCCCACTATTCTCCCTTGTAGCCGCTGACCTTCAGGTCAGCTCACTAAAGCGGACATAAATGTCCGCGGCTACTCCCCCATCCCTTCGACAGGCTCAGGACAGGCAAGGGGGAGGAAACTGTATGGTACTCTCC
>SDBT01005679.1_pt1 | contig 20863 bp, 12 predicted proteins | sample 2277101 | NCBI WGS metagenome assembly SDBT01 (sample SAMN10404973, study PRJNA504765) | marine sediment metagenome | isolation source: marine sediment core GS10_PC15, 103 cmbsf | place: Arctic Ocean: Southern Knipovich Ridge | collected 2010
AGGTGGAGTAGAGTGTATGACAGAAGTGCCAACAACATTAGTAACTGATGCATTAGCAGCCGCGTCGGATATATTGTATGAATATCCATCAGGTGCTACGTTTCCAGGACTGTATGCAGCAATCGCATCTGCGCACTTTCATAAATATGGGACGACTCCAGAAGATTTAATGAGAGTTGGAATAAAAAACCATGAAAATGGTAAGGAAAATCCGTATGCTCAAATGCAGCAAAGTATAAGCGATATCATGGCAAGTAAAAGAAAAAGATATGAAAGTCAAGGGAGGGAAGTTCCCGACTGGAAAGATGAGATTGATTTTCTCAAAAGTTCTGCAAATCCAATGATAGCATCACCATTACGGCTTTTTGATTGCTCATTGGTAACAGACGGAGCGGCCTGTGTTTTTTTAGCGGGAGAAGAAGTCGCAAGAAAATATACTGACAATCCTATATGGATAACAGGGACAGGTCAAGGAAGTGCTTCTCTATCTTTACATGATAGAAATGAAATAACAACATTCATTGCAGCCAAGGAAGCGGCTCGACAAGCCTATCAAATGGCTGGCGTAGGACCTAAAGACATCCAAATTGCTGAAGTTCATGATTGCTTTACAAAGAATATAAATTGTTATATTCGTAAATTAGCAGAAATCTTAGCGATGGAAGACTTAGGGTTTTACGAGAAAGGCAAAGCTGTTGAAGCTATTAGAAATGGAGAATCAAAAAGAGATGGTGCTAAACCAATTAATACAAGTGGCGGTCTTAAATCAAAAGGTCACCCAGTTGGAGCTAGTGGTGTAGCAATGGCTGTAGAGATTTTTAAACAAATGCGAGGGAGTGCGGAAAGAAATAGACAAGTTAAGGAAGAAATTAATACAGCACTTACACATAATCTCGGTGGCTCTGGTGGCACTTGTGTTGTAACTATATATGAAAAATAAAATCTTTTACCCTTTTTTTTATAAAAAAAACTTAATTCTAATGTCAATAAAATAATATTTTTTAAGAGAACTCAAAATTTTGGCTTAAATATTTTTCCCATTCTGCTGAATTTTTTCATAATTTTTGAAATTCCCTCAATATTTGTAATTTGTCATCTTTCGGAATTGATAAATAATCTAAAACAGTTTTCATCTCACATATTGTTAATTTATAGAGTTTAAAGATGATAGCATCAATTTTTGTTTCATATTCATTTATTTTTTTCAGATTTGATTCAATACATTTTATGGATTTTTTGAATTCTGTTCTAAACAATGACTGAAAACTAGGGGTTGATGGATTGATTATTATTTTATTTTTATTTTGTTTAGCAATATCCAAGATTTTCTTAACATTATATTTCCAATATTCCTCTATTTTTGTATGATTATCCAATTTTTCTATTTCCACACCCCATTCATATTCTATCCATTTTAAGAAATTATTTATTACTTTATCAGCTTTAAATTTATTTAACAAACACATTCGTGTTAGAAATCTTAATTTAGTCTTAAAATTTTTAGGTTTAATGTGAATAGGAAGATTTTTTAAGAAATCTGTTGCATATCTAAAATATCCTCCCCTTTGTTTTACTGAAATTAATTTATGTAAAAATTCTAATAATTTTGAATTTAGAACTGCTAAAAGATAATAAACATCATAATCATGAGAGACAATACCATAAACGGTTGTATTAAAAATATAATTTCGAGGAGCTATACAAAAATTATTATGATTTGATACATATGGACAAATTATTTGATGGCTAGTAAATAAGTGTGCTTCTCTTGGTCTCCATAATTCATACCATTCTTTTCCTGTTTCATCAAAATAATCACGCCCGCTCAAATCTTGCTTACGAGATTGTAAATAATTGTGAATCTTAGGATATTTATTCTTTATTGTTTTTATATCAACTAAATCGGTTGTAGCTAAATCATAAGGATATAATATAACATATTTTGTTTCATCTACGAATTGCCATCTTTTAATTTCTTTACCCATTATTATAGGAAACAGTAAATTACGTTCCAATTTAAGCGTATCGATCTCTTCCTCAGTAAAATAAAAAACATCGTCATTTCCTGATGCTACGCCTTCATAGATCTCTTCTGTAATGTCATCCAGTATCTTTGTTTCGGGATTTTCATTGCATTTATGTAAAATATTTAAAAATTTGCTTGGGTTTAGTATCCAAGGATCCTCTCCAAGACTTTTAGAACCCATTTTAAATTCTTCTACACCTATCAATTCATTTAAATTTTTCTGAATTTGGATTAAATCCAAATTCTTCCCCTCTGGAAATATAATACAATCAAAATCATAAACATTTTTTGGTTTTTCAGAATTTAAAATAAATATCCCTACATAGTTCGTAGCTTCTTTAAAAAGTTGTAAATCAGCAAAATCCACAATTTTTTCAAATTTATATCTCTCGGTTAGAAATTTCCTCAGTTTTAAACCATAATTTCTTTTGGTAAATGCTGTTGGCATAATAAATGCGAATTTACCATTAGAATTTAACATTTTTACCGTACGCTCTACAAAAGGAACAAAGATATCATATCTGCCATATGTAGTAAATGAGACTTTTTTAAGAAAATCTTTAAATTTCTTCTCTGTACTTGTTTTAAACTCAATGTAAGGAGGATTACCGATAATAATATCAAAACCGGGATCTTCTGTAAAAAAGATTTCGGGAAAGTCTAGTTCCCAATGAAAAAAAGCTCTCTCCTCAGCAATCTTAATGGCATTATTTATATAGATTTTTTTCTTTTTTTGTTTCCAAATGTTTTCTGTCCAATTATAAGCAACACCTACTAAACCAGTATAAACGACATCGGATATCTTATTATCAAAATAAATGGATGTTCTAATATCCATTAAAGTTTTCATTAAATTATATTCAAAACTTTGTTTTAGCTCATTGAATATCTTTTCCTTTTTTTTAATATTACTTAGATTCGTATCTTTTATTAACTCAATTTCTTTCATTTTATCAAATAATTTCTCAATATAGCTTTTTGGGGGAAGTATTGGTTTTTGAAGAATCTGTTTTTTACCTTTCGGACTTCTATATGGAAAAATATGTAACTTCTTTAATTTAGTTCCTACTAAACTATTTCCATGCTTTAATCTATGGTTTAAAAAGCTTAAGGGCTCCTCTTTATTTAATGTTCTTAACCAAAATGATAATTTAGCTAACTCTACAGCTAATTCATTAAGATCAACCCCATAAATACAATGAGATACAATATCTCTCATAGCTTGATTGATTGAATAGTCAGATCTCGTTGTCAGTTTTCTTTGAAAATCTACTTCAACAGATTTTATCAGAACCGAAGCTAAGTATTCCATTGCTCCGATCAGAAAATGGCCGCTACCCATTGCAGGATCGAGGATTTTTATGGATAAGATCGCTTCATAAACACTTTGATTATTTTTAATTGCTTCTTTCCATTTGGTAGTAACAACTTTACCAATAGTATTTTCAACGATATAATCTACTATGAAATCTGGAGTATAATATGAACCACTAACTTTTCTTTCCTCCTTTTCTGTAGCGAGATAAGTTCTTCCTGCTTTAACTCTATTAAATTTTTCAAAATCTTGAAGAGTTAAAGGTTTTTTACGTTTTATATTATATGTGGCTAGAGGAACCCATGTTAGTTTTTTTCCCCCTCTTACTACCATATCAACTTTTGCTATTTTTAGCTTATATTCCAATAATCCCTCATAGATATGTCCTAAATGTTTTACATCTAGGGTAGAATAATCTACGAAAACTTTTGAACCATCTTCTAATTTAGTTTGGGCTAATAAATCAATAGCATCTGCTAGATATATATCACCTATATCCCATTTTTCTAAATTTGGATTTTTATCAGGATCAAATAATTCTCCATTATAAGATATTAAATTGAATTCTTTAATCTTCCTTTTTTTACTACCATCCTTAATTAATAAGAAAAGATCTTTTAATCTTGACCATAATGTAGTCGCACCTGAAGAATATTGTTCAGAGAATGATAAATTAGATTTTTTCTCGATCTCTTTTTTTAAACGATAAAAACTATATTGATTTTTAAAGAATTGGTTTTGTAAATCAAGTAATCCTATTCCCTCAGCATATAGTAAAAATAATATTCGATATAATAACCTCATTGAGCTTTGTTGAATTTCATTTCTTGTCTTAATACTTTTAGGATTAAGTTGATTATTAGGATATTTTATAAATCCATCTGATAGTCTTTTCATTGCTTTATATACATTTCTGTTTAAATTTTCACCTACTTCCTTAGCATAATTTATAGATCCATTAAAAACATTTTCAACAAAAACATCTCCATTTTTATCAGGAAGAAATGCTTCTTGGCAGAAGAAACAATAGAAATATTTGAATTCCTCAAGATTTCCTTTCTTTAGTGTATCGATCAAATGGATTAAATCCACTTCATAATAGGAATAATACCGTTTATCCACATGAAATAGCCGCCATAACCTCCCATTCGATAAAATCCCCCATTTTTTATTAGTCTTTTCAAGATAATCCCAAATTTGAATACTAGGATTCTTATAATAATTTTTTATTTTTACAAACTTGTCTAAGTTGGTATCCCATGTTTTAACTTCACCAACAGCAATACTATCAATATAAAACGAAGGATTATTCTTATTTTTAACATTATTGATAGCGTTATTTAGACTCTGTTGATCTGGGAAAAAAGAATAATCAGGAATTTTCCCTGATGAAGTAGTTGCTTGAACTTCGTAGAATGGAAGGAGAATATCAAAGATTTTATGGAAAAAATGTTTCTCTAGTTGAGGTTCTCTAAGATTTTCATAAGTAATAGTATTGGGCTGATATATTTTTTTTATTTCATTAAATACAATTTCGTGTTTTTTAGTATTCCAAAATACGTTTTCTTGAATTCTATTTTCTAGATAATAATTAGAAAATAAATTTTGATTTTTAATATTTAGACTTGAAAAATTAACCATGTTGGATTACACTATTTTTCTATTGTTTCGAATCATTATAGTTTATTTTAATTTAGTTCCTACTTATATTTTTATTGTTGACATATAAACATTAATCAATAAAAATTTTTTTTATTTTCAAAAAAGTTTTTTTGTTAAATGCATCAATTATGTCTTGATTGTATGAAAACCCATCTTGAAACTTGAATAATTTAAGAGAAATCAAAATATTGGTTTAAATATTTTTCCCATTCTGCTGAAATATTGTAATCAGCTCTCAGTTTTTTAATAATATGCTTAATATCTGTATATAGAATGCTTGGCTGATATTCCCAAGCATCTGTCTTATTAAATGTAATGCATTTAATTTTTAGATTATGAACTTTTAAAATTTCTTTTAAAATTAATCCATAAGCCGAAATTTGAGGAATTGATTTAAGAAAAATTCGATCTCTTTTCTCTGGTTTATAATCACAAATATATAAACAATTATTAAAAAAAAATAAAAAGTCAATATGACCAGATAAATAATCAATATTTGGAAAATTAATTTTTAACCAGACTAAGATCTCAGTTCCTATAATATCAGAATCTTTCATAAAAATAAAATTTTGTAATTGGGCATGATAAATATTATTTTCATCACTTAGAAACTTACTATATGATTTAAGAGGATATTTCTTTTTATAATATTGTTCTGCTAAATTCACATATTTGATCAATCGAGTTCCTAATGAAGTTTCGCTATTTATCTTTATTATTCCCTTATCATGCAATTCTTTAATATATGGTAAAAATATCTTAGCTATAATTGGTTTTGATCTAGAGCCTGATATATAGAAATCTGAACAACTAGGATTTTCGATTCGAAAAATATCTACATCATAATCCATTATGGATAGCTTATTAAAATGGATACTTAGCTTCTTGAAAAGTTCTCCATCTCTAATATTCTCAAAATTATGACTATGCCACTCAAATGATAATCTGTGCCATTTATATTTTTGATCATAACCCACTTTAAATCTCTTAGAAAACATATTTTGTAAATCTTCTATCATTTGTTTGACTTGTTGATGATGATAAAAGAGTATTTTATACCGATTTGCCAATTTTACATAACTAATTCGTTTATTTTTTTCAGTTTGAAAATTAATTTCTCTTATAAATTTGATGATATAATTGAAATAAAGTTCAATTAATTCTTTCGGTTGAGGATTCTTCAAAAGGTAAGAAAACCTGCCATATTCTAATAGATTAGGTTCTTTTACATTTGAGATTTTTATCATTTTTTTATTGACGAAATAACCAATAACTTGTTCGACAATTTTAGAATCTTCTACATCGAATAAATCTGCATTTAAAATTTGAAAGATCTTTCTATAAATTTGAATATTCAAATGAAACGGGATAACGATTGATTTAATATCATCTCCAATAAAAATTCTTGAATTATTTTTATACCATCTCTCATACCCATCGACTCCATATGCTCTCAAGAATTCGTGGTGATCAAATAACTCTCTAACAGTCCCAATAATCCGATCTTTACCAAGAGGGTTTCTTTTATTTTTATCAAAAGATCGATTATATTCTTCATATACAGAATTAAAATTTCCAAGCTGTTCAAATAAATGCAATAAATTTTCTTCAAAAGATTGTACTGAGCTCTCTTTTATCTTTAACCTAAGTTGATAATCTTCACTATGATTAAAAATTGTATCTGGATTAATACCTACTTTTGAATAATATTTATGAATATTTTCTTTTTGAATATTCCATATCAGAGGATTTACAGTAGTTAAAAATTTAATATAAGAATCTTTTTTATTAATATTTATTAAAATTCGAATAGTAGGATCTTCTTTGCTAGATTGTCGTTTATAGATTTTTGATGTTTTGATATTTAATTTTTCGCATAATTTTATAAAATCTTTTCCTACTTCAATAGACGTAGAAGATGCTTTTTCAAATGTGAGTGAGAAATAACCATAAACAGATTTTTTATATTTTTGTAAAGTTGGCTTAAAATCACCATATCCATTAAAAAAGCCTTTTAAACAATGAATGACGTATTTATTTTCTTCAAAAACCCATTTAGGTATACCCATATAATTAGGTCTTATACCATGAATAAATATTTCATAAAAAATCGGCAATGAGTATATTTTAAAAGCTATTAATTCGTTGTTTTCATTTTTTATTTTTTTTATTTTAGTTTTTTCAATCTTAAACAAATTCAAAATTAGAGATTTTATATGATTTGTTAATTTTTTATATCTATTTCTTTCTCTAAAATGTATGTATAAAGAATAAGCTTTTTTTTTGTTATTCTCTGATGTATAAATTTGGATTTTTCCACTAACCAAAATAAAACCCACTAATTCAGCAAGTTCTTTCGATTTATTTAGAATAATGCGACTAGTACCTTTATTACCTAAAACAAGTATATGGGGTATTTTTCGATTTACTAAGTCTTTTAATTTTTTTAAAGCAAAAAAAGAAATACTACTTCCTTTTGAATAAGCATTAGAAAGGTTAGCTCCAACATATTCACTTAACGATTTAATTGTAAAATTTTGATTAAGATACTTTATTTTAATTTCGCTTATTATTCTCTTTAATTCGTCTTTTGCAATAACTACCTTCTCTTCAGGTAAATCACATACAATTTTTTCGACTGGTGTTGTTTGGGAGGTAAAATTGATCAATTCATTGTTCTGTTGTTGATTCGTCAACTTTCTAAAAATTGCCGGAGAATCGATTGTTTTTATTGTTGATTCATTATTTGGTATCGTTTGCTCGATTTTTTTTGAAGATGTATCAACATATGGAATTAAAGTTCTCTTAGATTTAGCTCTTTTTAAAACTTTATCGATGTTAGGTGTGGAATTCATTTGGTTTTCAATTCTTTTCAAAACTATATCAACACATGGCGTTGGAGTTCTTGAAGGTTTTAGTCTTTTCAAAAACTTATCGATACTCGGTTTGATAGTTGTCTGGAGCCTAATTTCTTTCAAAGCAGTATCGATGTTAGGTGTAGAGGTTATTTGGGTTTTAATTTCTTTCAAAGCAACATCGAGGTTAGGTGTTAAACCAACTCCTTCCTCGTTTTTCTTTAAATTTGGTTGAGCATTTTTCTTTGAATTTAAATCAATTTTTCTTTTATTTTCCATTATTAACCATCATGAATTCATTTAATTGTATAATAACTCTCTTTTTAATTTCTAATTTAATCTAGTATTTACTTCTCAATTATTTTAAAAAAATAAAAAAAATATATTTGATAATGGGTGTTTTTTTTATTCACTTATGAGTAGTTATTTTCTTCATCTTTTTCCGAATTAATCAACCCGTGAGAAGGAGTAATACAAGCGCCTTTCACAGTGTTATTTTCATCATAAGATATTTTAGCTTTATCTCCCACAGGACACGAAATGTTAACAGTTAGATTCGGACCAGTAACCATTTCATAATTGGTAATTGTAAGGGTTGTACTGGTTTCACCAATATTTTTTATAGTAGGGATTTTTTCTCCTGTTTTGGCATTATGTAGTTCAAAATGTTCGGGGGTGTGTTCTCTTTTTATCGGGATCTCAATTTTATACCTAATCATATCTCCTGTTTCTTTCAAAGTTGGACGATTTTGATTCCATTTTTTATAAAAAGTGCTTTTTATGTCCCGATTAATAGCTTTAATAATTTTCTGACTGATTATTAGGTCGTAGAATTTAAGTGCGGTTAAAATTGACAATTGATTTTCAATTTCAGACATGATATTATTATTTTTAAAATAAGCGTTTATAATGCTATCTATATCTTCCCAATTTAATGCCTCGTTTAATTCGTTATCTTTTCGTTCTAAAAGTGGATCAATTTGACGAGATAAATTTTTATTTATCCCCGCAAAAACTTCTTTAACTATGGTGTCTAATTTCATACTTTAAAACCTGTTATTTCTACTTCTTTATTGAACTAATACAATATAAATCCTATTTCATCCTGCTGTTAGATGAAAATTGAATTCATATAAGTAATAGATAACATTTAAAAGAAAAGGGTAATTTTCTTAATTAACCGAGTTATCTATCCCACAAATCTTATTTAGGATCTGGTCTTTATAAGTTTTTATGTTTTTTCACAATTAATTGTGAATTGTTCCATTTTTTTCACAAAATAATTATATTTATATTTTTTGCTAAAAGTGCAATTAAAAATAGTTCTGAGCCCCTAACTCCTAATTTTCCTAAATTTTTTTTCTCACAATAATAATTTATACCTAAAAATAATAAAAAATATTTGTAGCCAGTAATAAAAAAATACTAAACATTAAGAGGTTGAATGAACTTTTAGATTGGTTTATAAAGATTTACTATAAACCATGACTGTTTCGTAAAAATATTTATAAGCATTATAATTATAGAATAGTTATGGAATTCGCTAAAATTAAATTTACACAGGAAAAATTAAGAAAATTGTTTAAGATTTTGGAAATTCCTTTTCGAGAATGGGATGGAGAGCTAACTTTAGGAAAGACTGAAATGTCTTTACTCTCCAATGATATTTTGAAAGAATTAGCTGATACAACATGTTTATTAGGCTCTGATGGAACGACCGCAAAAGTTTCCAAAAATGAGGCTAGATCTCCCGTGCTTGTATCATCTAGCGTGGTATTATGGGGGATAGAAGAGAACAAAACAAAAACTTACAAATATGATCAGAGGCTTGTAATTGATGGGTATGACAGATTATCTCATTCTACCTTGCGCACTATTTTAGAAATCCGTTTAGCGTTATGTGTTTTGATAACAAGAAAGTTAAAGACCACTATGTGCAAAGATTGTCCGATTAACAATTATGGATGCCAATGGCAAGGCAAAAAATTTGAACCTTGGAAGCATTTCAGCGGCAAACAGATGGTTGCGATTTTTGATCTACCGGTTATTTTTGCATTTATTAGGTCTCTTTCTACACTAGATGCAGAGAACAGAACATTTTTATTAGATAATTTAAAGAGTTCTTTTGCTGATATAAGAAAATACGAGCTACCGGTAATTTTCGTGTCCCAAAAAAGTACATTGAAAAACGTTATTGAAGATATTTCTTCTGAATTGGATGAGGTTATCAATTCTGTTGATGCAAAAGCAAAAGAGGTTATTAATATAATTAAGGAGAAGAAAGTGAGCCATCAAGGGTTACCAATCTTAGTAAAAATTAGCGATAAAATGAAAGAAAGATTTTTTACTGATTATGAGCTACTTGAGGAATGGATGAAATACATTGCTACTCCTTCTCCGGTGTTTAATGTAAAACCATCGGAATATAATGATAACTGGGACCAATTGAAGTTTCACTACTTTACATGGGGTTATCAAGAATATTATGACGGCAAATGGATTTATTTTCCCTCAACTTGGATTCGTATAGGATACTCCCCTGCTTTGTCACCAACAAAAGCCCATTTACTTATGTGTATGGATATGATATTAGGGAAAGGCCATTCAATTTCATTAACAATGGCCCATACCGCTTGCAATCTGTACAAGAAAAGTTATTGCAAATTGTTAGTAGAACATTATAATAAAAAACGCCCAGATCAATACAAACTGGGTAAAAGTATAAAAGATTTAAATAAATGGAGGTTAATGAAAAATGTCTGAAAGTAAAAGTATAGGTATAATAAATGAGATCAGCGGATATACTGCTAAGATAATTATCAATAAGGATGAGGCCCCTAAGCCAATATATCCTATTAGAACTCCGATGCCGGTATTCATAAAGGATCAAAAGAATAATTACTTTCTTATTTACGAACAAAACCTTATAGCTCCAACAAGCGATCTACCAAGCTTACATATATTAAACGAAAAAAATAAAATGATTGTATTAGATCCCGCTAAGCATTTTATTTTGAACTCTGCGCTGTCGGATTTTCAAGGATTAGCAGTCTTAATATCGGAATCTTCAGTTCCGGAGTTATTATCTGATGTATATATATTAAACTCAAAAGAGATTCATGAATGTTGGAGTAAATGGGGATTTAAATATTTAAAAATAGTTGCTGACTTGTTAGGCTCCGAGAAATTTATAATATTTATGCGAATTTTCCATGAATTATTTGGAAAAGCGATTTTTGAAAATAAATTAGAACGTAAAGAACTCTTAAGAACCTTAGTTGAGATCGGAGATATAAAACATCTAAATGAAAAGATGGATTATCTTCAAATACTTAAATCATTTATTGGTAAGAAAATTATTGCATTGGCACTCAATAATCGAATGACTGAGGTTAAAGCCTTGTTATCTGATGATTCCCTAAGATACGGTGATTTAGTAAGTTTTAGAGACGGAGACAGGTTAACTTTAGCAGTCATAAAAGAACTTAGGGCTGTTGGTATTTTAGATCCCTTATTCGCTCTAGAAAATAATACCCCTACAACTTTTGTAAGACCCCTACAAATGGGTATGGAGGGTACCATTGAAGGTGTTCAAGAAATAATCGCCAATTTAGATTGTCGGCTTGATAACACTCACATTAAGATTCCCATAGCAACCATCCCTGGAGCTGTACAAGATTATTCCATATTTTTAAAGGGAAATAAATTAATTCATTTCGCAATTATCGCAATCTCAGGAAAAGGTAAGGGTAATGTGCTTAAAGTAATGATATTTGAATATCAAAAACAATTAGTATTACATTTACAGCAACATGGAAACCTTAATTCTTTCAATCGTTTGGGGATGGTCTTATTTGACGATGTAGGTGAATATGTGAAGAGTCTCAAACCCGAAGATTGGGGTATTAACCTAGGAATGTTAGTATTGACGTATATTACTGAGGATGCTCGACCAAGAATACATCTGGTTGATGTTTCTGGGGGGATTGAGGTAAACACTGATATCCCTGAGGAGTATAGATTCATTGATGTGAGAATAATGAAGATTCCTATGGAGTATATTCCTTTAAATGAGGTTCTAAGAAGTCTAGAAGATTCGAGAGGTTATGCTTTGGTTAGGAGATATATCAGGCATTATTATTCTCAAGTTGTTCCTAACGCCAGACCTGTTCAATTCAATGATTATCGACTTTGTATTGAATTTGTGAATTGGTTCTTAGGAGATCCTTCTGGTTTTAATAATAATCCCAGAGATCAGTTCCATTTTGCCGCGGTAACATATTTTACAGCACGAAATAAGTTAATACAATTTTTATTAGAAAATAGTAATTATTTAGGGCTAAGATTTGATTATAACGCAGAACAATTTAATTTCATTGTTGACCAACATGATACCCCAATTTCTCAAGAAATTAGTGATGATGATGGTAATATTGTAAGAACAACTCTAAGAGATGATAACAATTTATTAGAGTTAGCAATGCATTGCGCTGATCATGGTGAAACGCTGATTATTGATGAGTCTTCTTTGTCCAATGAGGTTAAATTACTGATTCAGCGAATAATCTTACACCACATTGTCATGACGAGAGAACAAAGGGGATTTGATCCTAGAATCGTTCCATGCTTATTCCCAATAGAAGAGGCAACCGCTCTCATGCGCGGACAAGGTTCCAGTCAAATCGATTTATTCGCTGAAATGCAAGTTAGGGCGCGAAAGTTTGGTGTAGGTATGGGATTAGTATTGCAAGATATAAACAAATTAGATCCTACCCTCTTGACTCAATTAGGATGGATGATAGCATTAGGATTACCAGTCAATTCTATGAGAAATATGTTATTCAAAAATGTACCTGCCGAATTAGGATCTTACGATGACTATGTTAAATATGCTGATACCGGTATGGCAATTGGATTCCAGATGTTAATGGGTAATAACTTACCATTACCTATAAAAGTGAATCATTATGAAAAGGAGGTAAGAGATACTCTCTGGTCAAAAGAACATTGGGACGATGGAGGATTTGATGAAGACTGTCAAAATGATTTTAGAACAATTGCTCAAAACTTAGAAGTTCCTGATGAAGTAATCGATGCTATTTTAACGGAACCGGAGGAAAATTAAATTGAGCAAAGTAATTATAATATCTGACGCTCATCTAATTCATATTTATCATAGCGAATATGATAAAATAGCAGAATTTAGACGATTTGTTAAGGAGTTCATGGAAGAAAATCCTGATATTGTGCTAGTGCTTGGGGATTTTTTTGACAAGAAACTCACTTCTCAGAGTCATCTCATTAGCCACTTGCACGGCTCAGACCAACAGATACAGATTGTAGATATTATTAAATCTACTAAAATTCCTTGGTATGCGTTAGTTGGCAATCATGAAGATGAGATCGTTTTAAAATCTATTGACCAATCAACACCTAATTTCCACTACATGGAAACTCAGGTTAGTAAAGGATCAGTTATAGAAGAAAGTATCCTAAAGACTGATAAATGTAATTACTGGTTCTCTAAAGTAAATGTGAATGAACGTTATAAAGAAAAAGAGAAGCAACTTAAGCTTCTTTGCCAAGCTGCGACTAAATATGATTCTCCAAATAAAAAAAATATTTTACTTACTCATTTAGATTTTAATAAGCGAAGCGAAACAGTTGGTCTGGAGAAGAATTTAATTAAAATACTCATAAATTCGTTTAACAATGTTTTAAACGGTCATGAACATACCTATAAAAAGAAACATCTGTTCGAAGGGGTTACTCTTGTTCCTCCTTCGATACCGACATGGATAACTGCTGGAAAGGGTTCAATACTTACATATACCTTTGAAAACGGCGAATTAAAAGAAAAAACAAAACGAAAAAGTCCTCATGGCTATTTGATTTTTGATGAAACCACATCTAATATTAGCTTTAAAGCATTTAAGCCTTACATGCCTTCTATAGAAGTACATTACGATGTAACGGGGAAAAGTTTAGTGGATATTGAAAAAGATTGGAGTATTATTTCTACAGAAATTCAAGAAATGTATGTGGGAAAGGATAATATTGAGAAATTAATAATTATCCCGCGTTTTACTGGGAATATGCATCACTTACATAGAATTGATGTTAATCATACCTTAGGTATTGTAGCAAATGATATTCCTCATATATTTATTACTGAAATTCGAGATATGGACTTGATTTCGTCATTAACCTCAATCGACACACCAGAGGAAGATGAATATCTTAATACAGAGAAGGTTTTCGAAAAAGTTCTAACGGAAGTAGATCAAATCAATACACTCTTAGAGGAAAAAAATATTACAATTTCAAACTCTCAAATTGTAAGTTTGGTCAATCGAATGAGGGAATTAGATGATAATCTTTTCCACAAAAAAGGGAAGAAATCTATTTCGAATTATATAACGGAACTTGTTGAGAATTTACTACCTGAATTTAATGAAATTTTACGGATGTCTTATAACCCAAGTGATATCCTAGAATTAATTGAGACAAGCTTCAAAAGGAGGTAAAGAATTAATGATGATCTCAACCAGTCTTAAAATTATCTCTTTAAAAGCTACAAATATCGAAGGTATGACCACTGATCTCAAATTCGATTCAAATATTATAGTTCTTTACGGATATAATCGTGCGGGAAAGACAATCCTAGTCAAAACTATAAAGCATGCCTTTAAAGGTATAAGAGGAATTTCAGATTTAAAAAAGGTTCTCGGTTTGAGTCAAGAGGGGAAAATAGAGTTAATCTTTGAATTCAGAGGTGTTTTATACATGATCATAAGAAATTTAACTCAGACGAAAGAGCATTTGACCTTTAAAAAATCTAAATTAAAAGCTAAAGAAATTGAAAAGTTACCTCCTGCTAAAAAGAAAATGGCTTGGTCTGGTCAGAATATTGAGGAATTAATTCCTAAAACTGAAATAAAGCTTTCAGGAACTAATAAAAATATTTCGCTTTTTAGTGATACCCTCCATGAGTTAAAACTTTACCCCGAAATCATAGATCGATTGATAGCCATTGAAAATACGCAAGAATTTAAAAAAGCTGTACAAAGTTTTGCTTCTGAACGAGGGGGCGGATATGAACATATTAAACAATTACTTTATGAGGACCTTAAAGAAAAAGATGATGCTATTGGTAATATTCTGATATATTCAGAGACAACTATTAAAAATCTTGAGAGATATGACTCATTGATAGTTGACGACTATAGGAGCTTAATGAACGATATTAAAGCATATATTGATATTGATAAATTGAACAATTTTGAAGTAGGTTATTTCAACCAATCAATAGAATTATTAAAATTGGATTCAGATTATAATGAGAATCTAAAGAATTTCAAGGAGGAACTTAAAAATAAACAAACAGTTATTGAAAATTCTAAGAAAAAAGCTGAATCTTTACAAAATACCCTCCAGCGAAAAGAAGATAAATATATAACCCTAGAGAATTTGTTAGAAACTATTAATTTAAAAGATTTAGAAGTTATAATAGACAAGTTTCGTAATGATAAAAATATTATAGATTCTATTATGCAGAACTTAAGACAAATCCAATTGGAAATCGCGGAAAATCCCAAAAAGGGGGAGATTCAAGATATATCTATAAATTTTAATTATTTATCTGAAAAGCCAATTCTAGAAATACTAAAAAACGCAAATCTAGATGATCTAGATAATTTAAAGGAAATTAATAACATACCACTAGAATTAAATAAAATTATAAAGAACTTTAATAAAGCGCTTACAATCTACTCAAGAAATAAAGAGTTTCTGACTAAATATCAGATCACATCCAACCAAATTGAAGATAAAATTGAAGATTATACTAATCAACTAAAGCAGTTTAAAGAGCCGACCTTATTCAATAAGACTGATGAGATTTTTGAAATAAAAGGAAGAATTGAAGAACAGGATTCAGGAAAAGTTCTAAAATTATACATGTCAAAGAATAAATTAATTGAATACATCGAATGCAAGAACCCTCTAAGAGTCAGCAAATATTTGTTCCCACTTTTAACTAGTAAGGATGATAAAATTCCCGAAGATGTTATGAAGAGGTTGACTCATGAAATAGATCAATTTATATCAGAATTAGAGGAGTTAAAAGAACTTCAAACTTCAATTAAAAACTCAGAAGAAACACTCAAAAAGGGTATTAATGTTCTTGCGGATATTTCTACCATTATTTCTCATATAAATGAAATAGTAGGACAATGGAATGACCATATCATAGGGGAAAAGAAATTGGCTTTAGATTTTATAGAAAAATATTTGAAGGTCTCTAAAAAGAAAAAAAATACCTTTGGAACAATCGAAACAAATTTGAAACAAATCGAGAAAGATTTCAAGAATGAACTAAGTTCTGATCTCAAGGAGATGCAACAAGAATATGATAATAGTTCCTCTTTAATCATTAATTTGAATAATTTTTCAGCCTTTTTAACTGATTTCATAAAATTTTCTAATGATATCATTAATGTAATAAAAGAATTTTTGGACTTTACTTCAGAAAATCAAGAGATATATAAAAAAATATGTAAGGATAAGGAATTGAACGGTAATTTAAAAGATACGGTTCTTCCAACAATTAGAGTCATATGTGAACAGATCAGAAGCAATATTCACTTAGATTTGATGGAAGAAAATATCATGAAACAGATAATAAATATCGCTCAGTTATTTTATAGCAACATAACAAAAGAGAATCACCTGTTATTTCAAAAATTAAAAGTTGATGATAATATCTACCTTAAACCGTTTATCAGAAAAAGTGATGGCACGCTAATACCTATTCTCGACACGGGACCAAGTGGTTCAGAGCAAGCCGCTATTGCATTAGGCATTATGGTAGCATTAGCAAGACTATTTCATGCTTTTGTAGTAATTGACGAAGTTACGGAACGATTTGACTTTAATACCAAATTACGCTTTCTCTCAACTATCGGTGAACACAGTAAGGATTTATTTTGGATTATTGTGTTGTTGGTTAATACGAGTAAAGAAGGCATCCCAGACGAACTACAAAGAATAAAGAATGCCTTTCCGAATAGTAATATTTACCAACCAATCAAAGACGACTCTAGTTTAACTTTATCTGTAAAAAGAGTAAGAGATTTTAAGGATTTTGAGATTAAAGAGGAGAGCTAGTAAGTAATGAACAATAATGTCTTGGAACTGATACCTATAAATCATGAATATACTGATCCAAAAAAAATCCCTGGAGTACATTTATCACGATTAAGTCAATTGAAAATACGAGAAGATGGTCAAGTAAATGAGATATATTTCATACTTTTCAATAAAGAGGGATACCAAACCATTCAAGAAATCCTAAAAGGTGCTCTTCAATTGATAGGGATGGAGGAGCCAAAGGAGTTTTATATCTCTTTGAATTACCCCGAAATAATACGAAATATTAAGAATCTTCGAGTGATGTTAGAGCGTGATTATTTAAACTGGAAAGTTTACCTTAACCTTTCTCCGATGAGACATCATCTACACTCCTTTTTACTTCGTGACGGTTTAAAATCTCAAAAATATGAATTGATCGCTTATGAGATTTTTAATTTTGATTATAGGAAATTTAGTTATGTAATAATTCCCGATCACCGTGAATTAGAGTTGATTGATTATGAGATAATGGATCTTTTTATTGAAAGGAAAAACGAGCCTCTTAACCTAAAAAAGTTTGTTAACTTAGAGGCACCGGGATGGAATAAATCAATATCAACATATAACCAGAAATTAAGAAATCGATTAAATTATTTAGTTGAAAAGGGATTACTTTACTATAAGGTCGGTCCTAATAATGAGAAATTCTATAATTTAAAATATTTCGGTTTAGATGGAATCTAAAGGGTAGAACTTGTGTAATAAAAATGGCACTTGATAAATGGATAAGTAATGGAAAAAAAGGAAAAAAAACGGATGAAAAAGATAATATTATCCAGATTATTAATAGGATAAAAAAATATCTTAGATATCTTATTGGTAATGCTGATAAAAGTGTGGATAATAAATTTTCTACTTATATACCTTTTTTCGAAATTTTCAAACTTTTTTATATGATTATTTACATTATTTAAACAAAAATAAAAAGTTTTTAACAAAAGGTTATAGAAATGGACGAAAAAGAGTTTACTGAAGAAATTCAGCAGAAACTTCAGGTTAAATTAGCCGATTATGAAGTTTTAATAAGCGAAAATTTGATTTACAGGGTTATTATTGATGATAATATTGAATATAAGCCAAAAGATCCTAAAGAACCAAGCAGGGGAAATTTATCGTTCCAAACCGATTTAATGATAAAGAGAAATAAAGTACCGTTGGTTATAATTGAGGTTAAGTATGGGAAATTTACTACCCATGACGTTCTAACTTATTCGATAAAAGCTCAGAAGCATAAAGAAATTTATCCTTATATAAGATACGGATTATTAATTGGGAATTACAAAATTCTTTATAACAGATTTTTCACGCATAATTACGGATTTGATTTTGCGTTAGTAATTGAAAACATTGACATTGAGAGTATCAACAAATTAACTCGAGTAATTAATACCCAAATAGAAAATGCTGAAAAGCTTTTAGATATATTAAAAAAAGGGAACAATGTTATATTGTTTAACACTGTAATAGAGACTGAATATGTGTAATAAGTAGATATATAGGTTTGACAATCTTTCTTCATTTAACCTACCTAAACTAAATAATAGCAATCTTTACAATAATAATGGTGATAAATTACTAATTTAAATTCCCAAACCTATATAAATCTTAAAATTTGAAAGAATTAAATTTTTAGCTTATAATTAGATGTAGTGTTAACGGTAGAACAGCGTGAAACCATAGGACAAGAAATAGATTATTTCATTCAATTAATCTTTATTTAAAGCTATAAGAAAAAATAAAAAAAAAACGTTTTATAAGAAAAAATAAATCTTCATTTAGTATTAGAAATATATCGATTTGGGATTGATAATATTATGATTCGAATCTATAAAACTCGACAATTTTTAACTGAAGATATAGGTGTAAAAGATTAAAAAGAATAAAAATCCGTATGGGCTTGGACGAAAATTATTGTTTTTTAAAGAGAAATTAGATTTAGTGGATGTTAAGATAAGAATTAGAAATTTAAATAGAACGGGGATTTATTTTGATGAAAATCTTGAATGTTATATATTAAATTATAACGAGGAAAGTATTGATTATACTTTAGCTCATGAATTAGGTCATATCCTCTTATCTAAAAAAACAAATAATCTAATATTTGCAAACCCTCCTTTCTCAGATGATGTAGATGAAACTTTTTTTACAGTCTTAGATTATTTGATAAATGTTATTGTGAATTCTTTAGTTTCCCGAACCAATAATCTTTATGAATATTATAAATCATTTTTCCATTTTTATATAAATTTAAATGTTAGATTTAGAAATAAAACTGAACTGGTTGCTTTCATTATTTCTACCCAATTAGAATATCAGTTCAATTTAAAGCCAGAAGATAAAGGCACATACTTTTTTATGAAAATGGAGAGGTATTACACTACGCTTAAAAAACAACCAAACTTTAACCAAAAGAAATTTGATAATATTTTATTACAACTGAACAATTACAAAAAAATTATAACTTCATTTGAGCTACAAGAAATAATCAACTTCTTATTCGAGATAATAGGCATGATATGTGAAAATTTTAATTATATGGATGAAAGCGAGATAAGAAATCAATTTCATATCTTTTTTCCTGATAGATTTCTTTAAATCAATCTTATTTTAATATTGTCTCATGAAAATTGATTAAATAGAAAAATTAAACTGTATTTAGAAAATAATTTTCTTCAAACGATTTATTTATGGATAATTTTTTAATAATATCAATATTTCCATTAATAAAATTTATTGACATTACTATTAGAATTTTTAACAATAAGTAATCTAGGTGGAACATGCGTAGTTACTATTTATGAAAAATAGAGGTGAAAAAAGAAATGTCTGAAAGTGAAAAAGATTTTACGGTTCAAAGTTATTTAGAATTCTTAAGTAGTAAGAAATTGATGGGTTCTAGATGCAAAAATTGCGGTCAAATATATGGACCCCCAAGAAAACTTTGTATCGAATGCAATACAGCTAACATGGAATGGGTTGAATTTTCAGGTAAAGGAAGGATTGCTGCGTTTTCCTGCATTGGAGTTGGTACAAAATTCATGGTTGATAAAGGTTATTCTATGAAAAAACCCTATTGTTTTTCAGTAATAAAACTTGATGAAGGTCCAATGATTTCTGGACAATTAGTGGGCGTAGACGAATCTAAACCAGAAACGATTAAAATAGAAACTCCCGTAAAAGCAACTTTTATTGAGACTGAATTAAAAGGGGAAGAAACAAGAGTAGATCTTGGTTTCGAACCTTATTAAACTTTAAAATATAATTTTTATTTTTCATCTTATAATCTTTTACAACCCCCACAGACATAATTAGATTTACTTCCAATTTTAATTTTTTATAGGGATTAGAACTAAATCAGAATTCTATAATTACTCAAGTAATAAAAAAAAAGATTTGAAAAAACCTTTTATATTTTTAATTATTTTCCACTTTTAGATAGAATTTGGAGATATATTATGAATATTTTAAAAAATTATATTAATGGGAAATTTGTTGCTTCAAAAAGCACCCAATTTATCGATATTATGGATCCTGCAAAGGCTGAAGTAATTGCTTTGAAGCCGAATTCCACCCAAGAAGAAATTGATGAAACTATAGCTATGGCTCAAGCAGCATTTTCTGGCTGGCGAGATACTCCTGGAATAACAAGAATTCATCCGTTAATTAAATTGCATCAACTTTTATTTGAAAATCTAGATAAAATCACAGAAGCGGTTGTAGTTAATCATGGAAAGGAATGGGCTGCTGCCCGTGGTGAAGTAATTCGAGGATACCAAATGGTAGAAGCCGCACTATCTGTTCCAGAAGTCCAAA
>SDBT01005680.1_pt1 | contig 20863 bp, 18 predicted proteins | sample 2277101 | NCBI WGS metagenome assembly SDBT01 (sample SAMN10404973, study PRJNA504765) | marine sediment metagenome | isolation source: marine sediment core GS10_PC15, 103 cmbsf | place: Arctic Ocean: Southern Knipovich Ridge | collected 2010
CGGGTCACCGGTAATGTCCTCGTCTACCCACTCAACAATCAGGTTGCCGTCCTCGTCCATTATCTGGATGTCGTAGCTACAGGCAAGACACATCCGCTCCCACTTGAGGGTGAACGAAGCGGCGTCGCAGCCAGCGCACGGCTCGCAGTCAAGAACGGTATTATCAGCGGGACTGGTCAGGGTGGGACCACTCTTGGCGGCGCAGTCCTCGTAGGTGTATATCGTGCCCTCGGAGCCATCTACAACGTTATACCCGTCGTTATCGATGGCATAGAGCACGCTGTTGGTATCCGCACTAAGGCAGCCGCAGATTCTGAGGGAGGTAGGTTGGCGATCGAAGTCTCCATCGCCATCATCACCTTCGTGTTCTAATCCAGCGATGAGGTAATCCCAGTCCTCAGTACCGCAGCAGGCGGTTTCACAGGGATCCAGGTTGCGCGCCACACCACCGTAGTGTTCATGCCCAGCAACATCGACGCCGAACCTGTGCTCGCAATCCAGACTTTTGTTAGCCGCAATCTCGTCGCTGGAAGCATACAGGGTGCCCTCACGGGCAACGACAATGCCGGTGTATTCAACGTCCATGGCATTGAGGTTGTCCCAGGCACCATCGGTGACGTCGGTGCGGTAGATTCCCAAACCGTCCACGGCCGCGTAGATGGTGTCCTCGCAGGTCGGGTCACAGGCAACGTGGACATCACCATCAGCAGGCACGTCATCGGTAGTGTTCCAGCTCTCACCGCCGTCATCAGACCAGGCTACCGGGTCACCGTTAAAACCGCCGACGACAATTAAGCCCTCGTCGCAGCAGGCGGTGATTGAGTGTCCGGTGTCAATCCCGGTATCAACGGCGTCGCTCCAGCGACGTCCGTACTGGGTTGACATGGAGAACATGCCCTCGTTATCGATTATGTAGACCACGTTCTCACTCTCAATGGCCATGTCCTGGATATCTATCTTGGTGGCCGGCGGGTTGTTCCAGCACTGACCGCAGTCGCGGGAGTAGTATATCTGGTCCATATCGCCGCCGTAATCCTTGATAGCCAGGTAGACCGTGCAGCAGTCCTCAAGGTCATCACAGGGCAGCCTGAGGAGTAGCTCGTCGCCGTGCGCACCAGCGTCATCAACCCAGTCACCGTGGAAGATTCTCTCCCAGGTATCGCCATCGTCGTAGCTGCGCCAGACGCTGTCGCACTCAAATATACCAGGCACTTCTACGTCCTCGATTAAGCAAGGGTAGGAACCTCCATCATTTTCGTAAAACGCATTAATGGTGGCAAGATAGATGACACTGCAGTCGGGGCAGACGGCCATGTCGGCCAGTCTATCAATGTCGGTGTCAATCAGGCCAATCTGGTTAAAGGAGACGCCGTCATCAAGGGTTACCGAGAAGGCAGACTCGTCAAGCGCGTTCCCTGGACCACCCCCCACCATATCATACTCATCTGTCTCACCGGTAGTTGAGGCATAGGCCTTATCGCCATCGGGCGTGTACATCACCAGGGCCGCCATCGGTCCTGAGGGGCTCTTGCAGGCAAGCTCCCAGTTAGGGCAGCAGGGATCCAGCTCAACGGTGTGCCATACCCTGACTCCCTCGCAGGGACCAATCTCAACTGGGTGGCCCTCATCAAGGCCATCATTGTCCCACTGGAGGTACTCACCGATCATCATCTTGCCGGTGTCGGCATCACCGTGGAAATCAATGCTGAAAAGCAGCGGCTCACCGGAGGGGCCATAAGGTTCGCTTACCGAACCGTTGTCAACCCGCATCAGGAAGCCACCGACCAGGTCGGTGGTATCATTGAAGGCGTTGACGTAGACGTAGATAGCTCGGGCTCCCGGGTCTGAGCCGTCATAGTCGGCGGGCAGGGCAAAGCCCATGCTTCTTACTGCAGCGCCGGTCAGCAGGAGGTCACCGTCAGCCGTGAGCTGAACGGCATCGGGGAAGCCGGCTTCATCGTTCCAGGTGCCGGTTCCACCCTCCCAGATACCCGACTGGAGCCAGGGCCGCCCTATATCATCAGGAGGGCCTGCGAAATCGTCAACACTCATGCAGACGATGGTGTCGTCAATATCGAAGTTGTCGGAGAAGTCGCAGGTGATAACCGCATCACTGCCGAGAGTTATGCCATTATCCCAGCCCAGGTAGGCTCTGGTGTCTTCCCAGGCCGCGCTGAGCCAAGTGCCGGCCTCAAGACGGTAGACCGTGCCATCCTCAATAGCCGGACCAACCGACCAATCAACTTCACCAGCAACGGCTATGTTGTGGATGTCATCCACCTCAATGGACACTGCTATGTCATAGACTACCTCTAGCACTGAGGGAAATCCGACATCCTCCATATCGCCGGTGTAGCTGAAGTTGTCACCGCCGTCTTTAGAGGCAATGACCCAGGGGTCGCCATCGTTGGCGTACCCGACCACAGCCACCCAGTCCTCGTCGTCCGGGGCAACGGCTACGGCAACCAGGGAAGTGAACCATTCTCCACTCGGCAGGTTAGCGGCATCGGTAACATTACCGGTGATGTCGCTCCAGGTGACGCCGCCGTCATCCGACTTGACCAGAGCCAAATCTTGGTGATTTTCTCCGTCACCTACCCCGTTACAGTCATGGTCGCTCCCAAGAACGGCATAGATAACGTCGCCGTCACCACCGATGGCATAGTCGTAGATATCAGATCCGGGCACAATGACCAGATCGTCCCAGCTGGGGGTGTTCATGGTAGACCACTCCATCTCGTCAGCGGCAACCGGGCCTGCGAAAATAGCCGCTACCGAGGCGAAGATAAGACCGGTAGATAAACCCCAGCCCAATATTTTAGATATTCTTTTGTTTTTCATCGACCTTTATTTTATCCTCCTTAAGGATATGTTTTTTTCTCCATATATAGAAACAGAACCTCAGTTCTCTTCTTCCCATGGAGAAAAGGTTTCTCTTTGGTTCCGTAAATGCCTTTTCAGGCTCTCCCCCTTCAGAACCACCCCAAAAATCGGGTGTTGGAGCACTCCCTCCGGGCTTTTGCCATATAGCATCACCTCCTCTCTACCTTTAGTCTTATTATACCACAGCTTGTCAATAGGTAAGCCTGGCACAGTGCTACTATAGCATAACATATCCGTTTGTCAATAGGTAATAGGCCATATATCTAATACCACACAAAGTAGCGATTTGCATAGGGGGACATATGAGTATAGGCAAGACAAGGGGATTTCTCTACTGGCATATAGGGGTGCCGCTCACTCTCGACGACCTTGTATTCGCCAATCACGATGGGAATCCGATTGACCCTTGCACTCTAACCCACAACTTCGCAAGAATCATCAAGCAGGCAGGACTGGAGAATGTCCGCTTCCACGATTTGAGGCATACCTTTGCCAGTCTCGCTCTTCTTCGTGGTGCCAAGCCGAAGGTTATCTGTGAGGCTCTGGGGCATAGCTCAGCAGCGTTTACAATGGATACATATTCCCATATAATATCTGGTATGCAGGAGGACATGATGGCCCTGTTGGATGAGGTGCTGCCGTCGGGTGTCCCAGCGTCAAGGGAGCGTCAAAACAGGGCAGTCCACGATTGAATGCCAGCGTAGCTCAGGGGTAGAGCAGCGGTTTCGTAAACCGCCGGTCGTCGGTTCGACTCCGACCGCTGGCTATATCTTAGCTACAATTAAGCATTGCCCCGCTGCCTTATATGCTCTAAAAGGTCAGCATTTTCGTAACATCATCTCGTTATCTGTTTGTCATTCCTACTGAGAAGGTCTATAATCTTAGCCAAACTGGCTAATCTGAGCTCTCTAAACAGCACTGTCAGCATTCAGAATAAATATGCATACTATATAACATAAGGGGAACGGGTTACGATGTCAGATGAGCGCACAATCAGGCCCGAGAAACGAACTTCGCATCAGGTAGACTCGGTGCCTGATGTAGGCTTTGGCAAATTCCTGAATCTACTTCATTCTGCTTCTCCGGGAGGCGTCATCTCCCTGGGTGTCGGGGAGCCTGATTTTACAACCCCGTGGCATATCTGCGAGGCGGCTCTTGACGCTCTCAGGAGGGGCTACACGGGGTATACACCCAGTACCGGGTTCGCGGAGCTACGTCAGGCCATAGCCCAGGACCTCGATAGCCGCTATGGCGTTAGGTATGACCCAGAGACCGAGGTTATCATCACTGTTGGCTCAAGCCAAGCTATGGACCTAGCCTTACGGGCGCTCTTAGACCCTGGTGATGAGGTCATCATTCCTGATCCCTACTACATTTGCTATCCACCCTGCATTACCCTAGCTCACGGCATCCCAGTTCCAGCACCGACGAGATTTGAGAACGAATTCAAGCTGGAAGCGGCTCAGATTGAGACCCGAATCACCCCCAGGACTAAGGTAATTCTCTTTGGGTATCCGGCTAACCCCACGGGCACTGAAATGAGCCGAGAGGACTTGGTCAAGATTGCCAAGGTAGTGGTGAAACATAACCTGCTAGTAATCTCGGACGAAATCTATAGTCGATTGATATATGGGGTGGAACACACGTGTTTCCCCAGCCTTCCCGGGATGAAGGAGTGCACTGTTCTTCTTGCCGGTTTCTCTAAATCATACGCCATGACGGGTTGGCGTTTGGGCTACGCTGCCGGTCCCGCTGATATCATAGCCGCCATGAGCAAGATACACCAACATACGATGCTCAGTCCGTCCAGTATGGGTCAAATGGCGGCTCTAGAGGCTCTTAAGGGCGGTGAGGTTGACATCAAGCGGATGGTGGCTGAGTATGACCGGCGACGGCGGGTGATAGTTCGAGGCCTCAACCAGATGGGTCTCAAATGTCACGAGCCAAAGGGTGCCTTTTACGTTTTTCCTTCGGTTCAAGCTACCGGGCTGACCTCAAAGGAGTTCACGGAGAGCCTCCTTCTAGAAGAAAAGGTAGTGGTGATGCCCGGCAACCTCTTCGGACAACAGGGTGAGGGTTTTGTGCGCTGTAGCTATGCCACGGCTATCTCTGACATCGAGGAAGCCCTGAGACGAATGGCACACTTTATAGAGCGTTACCAAAAAAGAGCCCAACCCTAAATGGTACTACCACAGGTCACAAAGTTGACGCTTCAGAGTTGATAAAGAAACCCTTCTTTGTTGCCTCCTCCAGGGTCTCCTTTATTTTCACCACACGGGGGCCGTCCCTACACAGCTCTATCTCTATCCTGTCTTGGGGATATATCTCAATTTCACGTTCGCCATCTAAAGCCAGTAGGGCTAGCTTGTCAGTGGTGACCTCAACCCTCTCATTGAGGCTTAATACCCGGTATTCTTCTATCCCCACCTCTCTAATTACCCCCGGAGCGATGGCTGCGCTCACCCTCATGTTATCTTTGCCTAGGCGGAGATAGAGACCCTTATCATCATCAGCCGTAATGGGGTAAAAGCTGCCTCCGATAGAGGCCATACCGATATACGAAGGGTGACACTGCGTAGCAATAACCTCTTTGACCTGAGAAAGGTCCCAAATGGCCTTGGCGCCAATAAACTGCTGATCCAAAACAACGGTATCTATCAGCGCCAAATCGACTACACGGCCATTCTTGATGATGTTCAGTTTCTTAGTAGCCGCCACGCACCTATCTTGATTTACAATTCCTTGAGCTATGATACCGGCCGCCAGGCCCGCCGTTGTTCCCTCTACCATAAAGGGAAAGGTATTATTCGTCCCCGTAGATATGGGCATGATAGGTACCCGCCCGCAGGTACGGGCAACAACCCGGTTAGTTCCATCACCGCCAATGGTGACGATGCAATCTACGCCCTGCTCACGCATGAGGCGGGCAGCTCTCATGGAGTCTTCCGCCTCGTTCGTTATCGGTATGTCCATAACCGAGACCCGGCACCTGAGCTCGTGCCGCCTTATGTCAGCCATGGCTCTGCGTCCCAAATTATCACGGTCGGGCATAATCAGGATTTCATCGACCCCGACCCAATTTAGAGCCGCGAGCACCCGCCTCACAATACCGATCTTGTGATAACTACCCATAGTCGAGGCATACGCAACCAACCTTCTTATGTCCATACTCGAGAATGGATTAGCGATGATTCCCACACTGCTCACTTAACCAACCATCTCCTTTCTCAGACTGCTAAGCTCTTACCCTCAAGTTATGCCTACCCCTATTTCCTTCCGCTTAGTTTAACCTGCGTCACAGAGGTTTGCCATAACCTGTCTTCAAAATACCGCTGTCATTTCCCTTAAGCCGCAAGATTCGACGATGTTCTTAAGCCTCTGCATCTGTTCCCCGGCAGGTGCTTTAATATCTTTTCTTTGAGCCTATATTCCATACCCAGCTGTCTATATTTAGATGGCCCGAGCCCATGAAATTGACATAAGCCGACTCTTGAATAATGCTAGAACTGAAACTACACCAGAAGCTCGACTATCTTGGGCTTTACCCCGACATTAAAACCATATCATTTGGTGCCCGATGCTGGCTAGAATTTCTTGCTACTCCAAGTATAATCCTTTACTTTTAACAGTGCAAAGTATCCTCATCATGTGGATAATATTTGAAACCTGGATATGTAGGTAAATAGAATGGCTAGATGTACCTAGAGTAAAGCTAGCACTTGAATGGCCGACCTCTTACTGACTATCTTGGGATGAGTGCCGGCTAGGAATACTAACCAGCCTGGGTATGAGGCAGGTTAAGGCTATGATCATCATAACCAGCAAAATTATATAATCACAACATAGTGGGGGAGACGGTGTCTCACTTGGGGCAATCTAGGAATCGGTCAATCGTAGCCAGCAGGCCCCGTACACTGAATGGCTTGGTTACATACCCATCAGCACCCATATGATTGGCGAGCTTCTTGTTGAGTTCCTGACCTAAGGCGGTAACCATAATAACCGGTATGGCACTGGTTGCCGCATCTTTTTTGATGGCGTGGCAGGCTGAATAGCCATCAAGGTTCGGCATCATAATATCCATCAGAATAAGGTCTGGTTTCTGGCGACGAGCAATGTTTATTGCCTCCTCCCCATCACTTGCCTTGAGAACGGTATAATCCTCACCCAGCAGGCTACTCACCAGTAGCCTGATACCCAGTTCATCATCAGCGATAAGTATTTTCTTCTTCCACATTAAGCCCTTCCTGCTAATTTCCCCCTATCAGTTCACCATCTGCACCCTTTGATTAGATAGTCCAGTGGCGCTACACTGGTCAAACTTTAAGTATCCCCTATTGAAATCTAAGCAACCGGACCAACCAACCTACTGACCCTGAGGAAGACATCGGCTAGCTCGGGGTCAAACTGGATATTTTTGCCCCGCTTTATCTCAGCGCAAGCCGTTTCCGCACTCATTGCCCCCCGGTAGGAACGCTCCGATGTCATGGCATCATAGCTATCAGCCACCGCCAGAATTCTGGCACCCAGCGGTATTCGCCTACCGCATAACCCATCAGGATAGCCACTGCCATCATAGCGCTCGTGATGATGTCTCACCATCTGCAAAATTTCTTTATCTTCCACAATAGGGGTTAAGATATGCTCCCCCAGTTCACTATGATATTTTATATGCTGAAATTCCCCATCAGTGAGCTGAGTTGGTTTGTTTAACACCGATTCTCTCACTCCTATCTTGCCAATATCGTGGACTTGTCCCGCAAGCTCTATCTTATTGATGCTGGCCTGCGGTAAGCCCACCTCTCTGGCTATGGCTACCGACATTTCGGCCACCCGCTGCGAATGGCCACCGGTATACTTATCCTTAGCTTCCAGGGCATAGGCCAAAGCAGTTATCGCATTGAAGAAGGCCTCACGGATTCTCCCAGCCTGCTCCTCAACCTTCTCTTCCAGATGCAGCTGGTAGTCTCTATTCTCCAGCTCTAACCTTCTTTTCTCCAGTGCCTTACCGGCACTCAGGGCCACCTCGTCCAGATTAAACGGCTTGGTTATATAGTCATCGGCTCCCAGCTTCATACAATGGATGGCGATATCGGTATCGGTGATGGCAGTAGCCATAATCACCATCGTATCCGGATAACTGGCTCTTATTTCGGGCAGTAGCTGAACCCCTGATTTACCAGGCATCTTGATATCCAGAATCACCAGCTCAACTTCGTTATTCTGCAGTTCATCCAGAGCCCGGTTAGCACTACCGGCCTCCTGACAATGGTAGCCCTCACCAGTTAGCTTCCGCTTAAGAAGCCTCCTGATTGCCTCTTCATCATCAACAATCAGTATTGTGGCTTGTTTGCCGGTCATTTTTCTATCTGCCCCAGGGTTTCTCTAACCACGGTTTTTAGCTCATTAGGAGTGAATGGTTTTGGCAAAAACGGTCGGCCGCTTTGCTCAAGGAAACTCATAGTCTCACCACCCATCACATCTCCAGAGGTTAGTATCGTCCTTTCCACCAGCTTGGGGTATTTCTCACCTACATATTGATAGAACTCCTTACCGTTCATTACCGGCATCTTGATGTCAACGAGGATTAGGTCATAGTCCTTTTCCCTCAGCATCTCCTGAGCCATCTCTCCATTGATAGCCGTATCTACCTCAAATCCTTCTTTGGCAAGAACTCGCCGACAAACCTGGTTAATCGCCGGTTCATCTTCAACTACCAGGATTTTCTTCACCCCGGTACTAAAGTTTTTCATCTAACTCTCCTTCCCTATCAATGGTCACTGACAGGTAGTTCCACAATAAAGGTGGCTCCTTTACCCAATTCGCTTTCGGCATATACCTGACCGCCGTGTTCCGTTATTACCCCGTGACAGATGCTAAGACCCAGTCCGGTCCCTCTACCCACCTCCTTGGTGGTAAAGAAGGGGTCAAAGAGGTGCCCCAGGTTTTCTGCAAGAATCCCGGGCCCATTATCAGCCAAGGAAGCCCTGATAATATCACCTAACCTTTCCGTGGTAACAGTCAGGGTGCCTTTGTTATGCGCCTCAATCATAAAATACTCGGCATTGATAATGATGTTGAGGAAGACCTGTTGCAGTTGGAAATAGTCAGCCGTAACTTGGGGAAGGTCAGCAGCAAACCGAGTATTGACCCGGATGTTGCTTACCTTTTCCTCGTAGGCACGCAGCTCCAGCACCTTCTCTATAATGTCATTCACATTCACCAGCTGCTTTACCGGGGCGTGCTTTCGGGCGAAGGTAAGCAGGTTTTTCACTACTGCGGCGGCGCGCTGAGCTTCACTGGAGATAATCCTTACGTCCTCTCTGATATCATCGGGGACATCCTTATCCAAGATTAGCTGCGAAAAGCCGATAACACTGGTCAGCGGATTATTTAGCTCGTGGGCAATGCCTGAGGCCAGTTCTCCCACCGAAGCCAGCCGGTCAGTAACAATGAGGCTATCCTGTCTTTGCCTACGCTCAGTAATATCCCGGGTAACATGGACAGAAGCCACAACCTCGCCCTTCTCATCAAATATCGGCGATGTAGTCACCTCGAGATAAATCCCCAAGCGAGGCTCAAAGAATTCCCCCATAGCCGGCCTTTTAGTCTCTAGTGTCTTCCTGTGAGGGCAATTCGGCACCAGCCCCTCTGCTCCATGGACTATTTCACAGCAGGACCTGCCAATAAGCTCAGGCGGCCTCATCTTAAAGGCATCGGCAAAAGCTTTGTTCACTCTAGTAAGCCTGAAATCCTCATCATGAATGGAAACTAAATCCGTAATGGCGTCAAAGGTAGTCCGCCACTCCCCCGCTACCTGCTCTATCTTTTCCTCCACCCTCTTGCGTTTGGTGATTTCACGCTGTAATTCTTCGTTGCTAGTCTGAAGCTCTTCGTTGCTGGCGCGCAATTCATCATCGGCAGCCCCTAGTTCCTCATTGGTGACGCGAAGTTTTTCGTTCTGGGCTTCCAGTTGCTCGTTCTTTTGTTGAAGCTTCTGCTCTGCGCGCTTGCGCTCGGTAATATCCTGCCCTTGGGCAATGGTAGCTAGAATAGCCTTACCGTCCTTATCATATATATTCGCCGAGTTCCAGAGGACTATTCTAACCTCTCCATCTTTGCAAAGAATCGGGATTTCCACCGACTCCCAGTATTCACCACTTAAAGCTTGTCTAATCTTAATCTGCGATTCGCCTCGGCTTGCTTCAGGGAAGAGCATGCTCAACGGCTGCCCCATTACCTCCCCAGCCATATATCTCGCCAGTCGCTCGAACGCCGTATTAAAGATAGTAATCCGCCGCTCTGTGTCCCACACAATGATTGGAGCATTGGCATACCGCAATAGGCTATCCAGATAGCCCCGCCTCTTACTCGATTCCCCCTCTACTACCCGCGTGTGCTCGGCATCTAGCTTCTCAAGTTCAGCCACACGCCGGCGCAGGGCTTCTAACTCTTCAATAAGCTGTTCTTTGGTTCTGGCAATGTTTTTCATAATTACACGCCCTGCCATCGGGCATATTAAAGCCAACTGGCTTGATTGTAGCTTAAAATAAGTCTTTTGTCAATAGGATAGCTTATCAGCTTACGCAAGATAATGCCAGCAGGGTTTTCTTTGCGCTGTTGTTCTTGATTTTAGCGTAAATTACCTCTAATATTTTACCGTGGGCATGGTCTTGGAACGGCAGAACAGTTCTGCCGGGGAAGTGGCAAGAGAAGCCATTAGGGTATATGATAGTGTGGGGTCTAGTAAACCGCCCTACCAGAGTGATGGAAAGGAGGGCTAAAGCCGAGCATGCTGTCCCAGGCAGTTATCCTAGTTGGCGGCCAGGGGACCCGACTCCGGCCACTTACTCACACTATACCTAAGCCCATGCTGCCAGTGCTGAATCGTCCCTTCTTAGAGCATACTGTCGCCTATCTTAGGAAATATGGAATTACTAATATCACTTTGGCCTTGAGCTATCTTCCTGAGGTCATTCAGAGCTACCTGGGTGACGGCAGTAACCTGGGGGTGCAGATTAACTATGCTGTGGAGGCTAGCCCACTGGGCACTGCCGGAGCCGTAAAGAATGCCGAGCCATACCTAGATAGTACCTTTGCTGTTCTTAATGGAGATATCTTCACCAACCTTGATATTGCTGATATGCTCACCTTCCACCGACATAAAAGGGCGAAGGTAACCATAGCCCTAACCTGGGTAGATAATCCCAGTGCCTTCGGGGTGGTTGAAACTGAAAGCGATGGCAAGGTAAAGCGCTTTATTGAAAAACCAAGCCCGGAGCGAATAACTACTAACTGGATAAATGCCGGCATTTATATCCTCGAGCCGGAGGTTCTAAGGCATGTGCCCAAAGGTAGCCACTACATGTTTGAGCGGGGGCTTTTTCCCCAGCTTCTTAAGCTAAATGAACCGGTCTATGGCTATCCCTTCCGTGGCTACTGGCTTGATATGGGAACGTCGGAGAAATACTTGTGCCTGAACTGCGACCTTCTTTCAGCGAAGGTGATTAGCCACCTTATTCCGGGATTGAACCGAGACGGTGTTTCCTGTAAGGCAGATGCCACTGTCCACCCCTCCGCCAAAATAATGGGGCCAGCGGTAATCGGCAGCAGATGCCGGATAGACCGGAGAGCCTATATTAGGGGGCCGGTGGTCATGGGAGAAGATTGCCATGTCGGAGAGGGGGCCAGCATCGAGAGAGCCGTACTGTGGACGGGAGTTCACATTGGCGCTGGGGCTAGCCTTAAACAGTGTGTTATTAGCGCTCATACCAGGATAGAGGACAACGAGCAAATTATCGGCTGCGCTAACTCCTGACCAGTAGTTAGCGCTACGTATCATGTCTTGGAGGAGGTCTAGATGCCTGAGGAGCTTGGGAAAATTGAAAAGCCTTCGGTTGAAGAGTTCAGGAAAGGAAGGAAACTATATTTTGTGCCCCTTATCTACCGTGGGCGAGAATCCCCGGATGATTACCTTAAGAAATTTAATCGGTACTGGAATCAGGTTGAAGACAAAATCAGCGCCCTGGAGCTAAAGCTGGGGAAGATAAACAAGATATACCACGAATTAATACCGGCTAGCGGTGAAGACGGGATTAAGACAGTAAAAGAACTTAATGACAAAAGCTATGAAATCATCAAAAACAGGCTGGATAAGGGGGCACAACTTGAAGCCACTGAAGAGAGCGCCCTGCTAACCGAACTTATGGATTGGAGCCGGTGCCTAGCCGTCGGCCTACAAAGCCAAAAGGTATTTACCACGGTTTATGAGTCGTATACGGAAATAAGCAAAAAGAGAAACGAATATATTGCCCGGCAGATAGATGAAACGCTTAAGGCAGATGAAATTGGGGTATTGTTTATGCGCGAGGGACATGAGGTTCACTTTCCGGAGGATATACAGGTATTTTACATTGCTCCGCCGGCCCTGGATGAGATTGGGCGCTGGCTTAGAGACCGTGAGGGTAAACAGCCGACTAAACAAGAGAAAGAAGACGAGGAACAATCTACGAATACTAACGACAAAGATATAGACTAGCCTATGGGCCTGGGTTCCATAATTCAATGGATGAGCCAGTTTTGAAATCAAAGTTCGTCGGCGCCCTAGTTGGCACCGGCATCGGGGATGCCCTGGGTGCACCCTTTGAGGGACGTAGCAGGGTTAAGCCCGAAGACATTGACAGGATTGCCGATAGACTAGCGAGCCTGACCTACACCGATGACACCCACATGATGATTGGCGTTGCTGAGTCCTTGGTGAGAAGCGGAGGCTTTGACGGTGAGGACATGGCGCAGGCCTTTACCAAGAACTACGAGCTTGAGCCCTTTCGTGGTTATGGACCGGGACCGCCGCGCATTTTTCGATTGATAAGAGCTGGGGGCGCCTGGGATGAAGTGGCTCAGGGTTTATATCACAGTGGCTCTTACGGAAATGGCTCCGCCATGCGGGTGGCTCCCATCGGGGTGCTTTATCATAATAACCCACTGGTGTTAACCGGGGTCGCCCATAAATCAAGCCAGATTACTCATGCCCATAACCTGGGTAAGGAAGGGGCAGCGTTACAGGCTTATGCCATTGCGCTGGCGACAAACCTAGAGCCTGGGGGAACCTTTGACCGGAGCGACCTCCTGGCAAAATTAATAGGTTTTGTATCAGACCGAGTCTATAAAGAAAAGCTAGCTCGATTACAAGAACTCTTGAATCACCCAGATAGGGATAGGGTTATTAGCGAACTGGGGAATGGTATTGAAGCCTTTAACTCGGTACCTACGGCGATATATTCCTTCTTAGCCCACCCTGATTCTTTTGCTCAGGCTGTCCGCTTCGCAATTAGCCTGGGTGGCGATACCGACACTATCGGGGCGATGACCGGGGCTATCTCCGGGGCATACCTTGGCATTAAGTCAATACCCGGTGGCTGGAGAAGTAAGCTTGAAAACAGACAGCATATAGAAGAGCTGGCTGAGAAGCTATATCGCTTATTTCTTGGTAAGTACTAAATCACGGGACCGATAGTAAAGATGTTGGGAAAGTTACCGTAGTCTATTATCTCCGCCTTGGTCTTCTTTCCCGAAGCCACCGCCAGAACCTCTTGATATAGAGTCTGCCCTGCCTGAGCGACGCCGGCGCCGGCTTCATCTCCCATCTCAACAAATACATCCAGATGCTCGGGGAGAGACTGGTAAGTGTTGGGGTTACCGGTAACCTTAATCACCGGGACAAAGGAGAAGCCCTGCGGGGCACCCAGGCCGGTGGTGAAGATGATAACCTGAGCCCCAGCCGCTGCCAAAGCGGTGAGAAATTCAGGCTCTCGCCCCGGCGTATCAACGATGAATAACCCCTTACCCTGAGGCCGCTCTCCATACTCATAGACCGCCTTAATAGTCTTGGTGCCTCCTTTGACTATGGCCCCCAAGGATTTCTCTTCAATAGTGGTCAGCCCACCGGCAATATTGCCCGTAGTCGGCTGCCCACCCCTCATATCAAATCCCATAGCAGTGGCTCTCTTTTCCATACGAGCCACAATATCCATGATTTTTTGAGCCACCTCGGGAGTAGCCGCCCGGCGAACCAGAATATGCTCCGCCCCCATAAATTCTGTAGTCTCACCAAAGATACAGGTACCACCGCTATTAATTAGCAGATCGCAGGTAGCCCCGGCGGCCGGGTTGGAAACCAGCCCTGAGGTAGTATCCGAAGCCCCACACTTTACGCCCAGCACTAGCTCCGAATCGAGAAATTCCTCCCTTTTTACCTTGGATGCCTCTAATGCCATAGCCTGAACGATTCGAGACCCTTGAGCTACGGCAGCGGTAGCCCCCCCTATTTTTTGAAGTACTACCTTCTCCACGGGTTTACCCGACCCGGCAATACCCTCCGCTATCTTATCAACTAATACTGATTCACAACCGAGACTTACTAACAGCACCCCGGCTAGATTAGGATTCCAGCCCAGGGAAATGAGGGTTCGGGTTACCTGGTCAAGGTCGGGCTGGGTTTGAGCACAACCCTGACCGTGGAGAAAGGGGGCACCGCCCCTAACCTGCTGGGATATCCACCAGGTTACATCGTTGGCACAGCCCACCGTGGAGATGATGCCGATATAGTTCCTGATGCCCACCGAACCATTCTGACGCCGATAGCCGAGAAAGCTCACCTGGCACCTCCCTCTAAATCACCCCGCCCCCGAGCACTGACCACATTGTGGATATGAACATAATCGCCCGGCTCTATGGCAACGGTAGCAATACCAATAACCTCACCATACTTAATCACCGGTGAGTTAGGTTCTATTTGGGATAGGCTTAACTTGTGGCCGAAGGGGACGTCGGTGGTCAGCGTTACGGCTCGGGTCTGACCGCTAACCTCTAGTTCTAAAGTATCCCCCGCCCCGAGATTAGCCAGGGCAGTAGCCACGTTATCCTTGGGGCTCAGAACAATTGCTTTCGGCTTCAACTTTAATTACCTCCCGTAGATTAAACGTTACCCAAGTAGACACCGGCGCCTATGGTTATTCTCCCCCCCCTTTTCCCAAGAAATCCTCAATCTCTTTAATAATATCCTCCCCCAGGGGCTCGCCGGCCTCATACTTACCTTTACCATACTCCGCCTCAAGTCGTCTCACATAATCCCGTAGTTCCGGCTTTTGTTCCACTGCCTTATCTATCTTCTCATCTAGATACCCACTATCTCTCTTAATGTCCTCAAGGTTAAGTGCCAACCCGAGCATCTTAACCAGCTTGTTAAGAACGGCGTAGCAGACCTTGGTATTTGCCACCTGGACATAATGGGGGACATACCCCCATAGGCCTATTACCTCAACCCCCCTTTCCCTGGCGGAGAGGAGGAGCACGGTATGTATGCTTGATGACCCCCGATAGTTAATAAGCTGTATCCCATATTCTCTCATCTCGGCTTCTAAGCCAGGGGCACTGAGTGCGGCGGCCATAATTGGCTCTATTGTATGGGGAACGATGTCATAGGTCCCACCAATAGCATAAATCCTCGCCACACCAAGGTTCTGGGCAAGATCGAGAATCAGGTCAACATACTCATTCCACCTCAGCTCAGGTTCCCTACCCAGTGAGATTATCAGGTCATGGGCAGATTTTTTGTTCTTATAGAACCAGAATGTGGTTGCGGGCAGGCTTAGCGCCGTTACCTGACCATCCTGGATATCGGTGACGGGTCGCTTTAGCTTAACGCCTGGAGATTGAAAAATATAGAAAGCGTCGGGTTTGATCTCAGCCAACCTCATGGCATCCAGCTTATCCCTCAAATAACCAACCACGCCGGAGGAAACCCTACCAGCATCCGGCCAGCCTTCAAATCCGATAACCAGATATGGCTTTGTAAGCTTTGGTCTTTCGTAAATAATGAGGCTCTGCGTATTCATAGATTCAATCCTAGTCATCGTCATCCTATTTCCATAAGTTCTTTTAACTCATCGACTGTTGGGGGCAAGACCTCACCTATACCCTCCCCAAAGCGAAGATGAGCCAGCCCGTCAAACGGAGTTTCACCCTGATTAATGATTACCAGCCGAGCCCCAGATTCAAGAGCCATTCGGGGCATATCAGCCGCCGGATAGACAACGAGACTGGAGCCAGCCACCACAAAGAGGTCACAGTTTCGCGAATGGGAGAAAGACTCGTCCAGTTCCTTACGGGGCAAGGGTTGACCGAAATTAACGACACTAGACACCAGTTTTCCCCCGCAGCGAGGACAGCTAATCTCCCCAGCGGAGTTCCCCACCAGAAATTCACAGCGACTACAGCGCAGCTTGGTAATATTACCATGCAGTTCGGCTAGTCGGTCGGGGCGAATTCCCGACTTCAGATGGAGATTGTCTATATTCTGCGAGATTAGAAAAGCCAGCTTACCCAGCTTTTGTAACTCAACAATAGCGGTGTGCCCCGCATTTGGTGCCGCCGAGGAGAAAGCCCTCTTTTTCGAGGGGAGCCCCCTCGCCTGCCGTGTCCAGATGCCATCAGGGCCGCGGTAGTCAGAAATACCCGACTCAGTACTGATACCAGCACCGGTGAATACCACCAGATATTTTGCCTCAAACGTCCAGTGCGCTAGTGTGTTAATCCTCTCACCTAAGTCTGATGCCACCAAGTCTTCCTTTTGACCAATTTCAAAACACATAGGGCATTCCAAGACGTTAACATTCTCCACTTCTAATTATAGACCAAGTGGTGAGCAAAGGCTAGGGATGATACCATGCTCAGGCCGCTATAACATACAGTTTCACTCATTAGCCTCCTCTTAAAGAGCCGTTCTTCAGTTAAATCATGTGCTATAAAATATGGAGAGCACTCTCCTGAGTGCTCTCCATCTGAGTCCATCATATGCCCAAACCCAACTCACTTGCGGTTACCTGCGCCGCAGCGGGCCTCTCCTTTTATGAAACCGGCCCCATTTCACTAACTCGAGTCAGGTTCGAGTTCCGTCCGCCCCGTCCTACCGCGGGGCACTACCTGTCAACTTGCCACACCCCGTATATTTTATGAAGCCTCATAGCGCACCTCCGGAAATAAACTTCACCCGGTCCTATGTGACCTCTCAACCTTTATTTAAGCATATCCACCCGCTAATTGTCAAGTTATTATACTGGTTCAATCCATTAGTGACACCTATAATATCGCAACCTTACCGTCCCTTCACCATGTTTCTTTGTGGACGAACTACAGCTTCTATCATTGGCTCTAATAATTCTATATGCCTAACTCAGAACGGGTACGGAGAAAACTCATCAGGTCATCACGGATAACTAGGCCGATAACCCTGCCCTCGCTCACTACCGGCATCTGATTTACATCATCCTCATTCATTTGCTCCAGTATGCTTAACGCATCCTGACCAGGATGGGCCGCCTTTAGCTTGTCAAGGGGGGTCATTATATCCTTCACCCGGGTCACACCCCAATCCAGGCGGGAAACAGACTTGATATTATTCAGAGTCAAAATGCCCTCAAACCTACCTTCACCCCCTACCATAAAAAGTCGATGTCCGGCGGGAAAGATATGCTCCTCAACCAACCGACCGAGGGTAATATCCGAAGGAACCACCAGATAGTTAGTAGTCATCACCTGGGCTGCCGTAAACCTACGGAGGGTTTCCCGCCACTCAGTTTGACGAGAGCTAGCCTTAGCCGCATTCTGCAAAAACCAGCCGATAAAGGCTATCCACAGACCACTAAACGGGTTCAGACCAAATGGCGCTAGACCAAATAGAGAGAGCACGGCTATGGCGATACCACCACCAATAAAGGCGTAGCCGACACCCTGTCCCACCCGGGTTGCAATGCGGGTAGCGCGTCTGAAATCACCACTACGGCGCCAGATTAAGGCGCGGAAGATGCGTCCGCCGTCCAGCGGGAAACCGGGGATCAGGTTGAAGATGGCTAGCGCAAAATTCATAACCATCAGCCACTGAACCATCCTGGCTACCAGCAGTGGCATACCGGGAGCAAAGGACCAAATCAAAAAAAATATTCCCCCGATTGCGGCGCTACAGGCAGGACCAGCGGCAGCCATTTTTAGCTCCGCTTTAGGACGGTCGGCTTCCTTAGCCATCATCGCCATACCGCCAAAGATAAACAGGGTGATGCTGATTATCGGAATACCATTGGCCCGTCCCACCAGGCTATGGGCTAACTCATGGGCCAATACCGAAGCAAAAAAAAGAAGACTGGTAACAATACCAATAACCCACGCAAAGGGGGAAGACCAGTCCGGGGAGACCAGAGCCAGAGTTAGAAAAGCAAATATTATGAACCAGCTGTAATGGAGCCTCAGCTGGATACCAAAGACCTTACCCAGACTAATTGTGCCACCCATTTTCAATCACTATATTAACATAATTATTCCCCGAGAACAAAAAAATCTGCCAACTGGCATTATTGGCAGTATTCACTAAGGAAACTTTTAGACCCTAAGGCTCTGTTGATGCCAATCAGGCAGTCAGAACCTTCTTTAGCTCAAATAAAGCCATCGCCACCGCCCAACGCTTTACCCGGGCTCCGCTTCCCGGGTAACGACCGGTAACCACCCGCTTATTCCTACCGGCAGCCACTCCAATATGGAAGGTGCTAAACAGCTTATCCTCGGCTCTAGCCGACTCATCCGCCCCGGTTATTCCCACGCCAATCGCCGCCCCCAGACGCGACCGGGCAGCTTCAGCCATCGCCAGTGCCACTTCAGCACTGTCACTACCATGCTCGGAAATAAGATTGAAGTCAACCCCGTAAACTACCCGAGCTTCATCGGAATAGGCAACCAGTCCGCCCTTAAAATATGTTGCGGCATCAGGGGCTTCAGTAATGGTAGCCGCCAGCAACCCTCCGGTATAGCCCTCCATAACAGCTAGGCTCAATCCCTTTTCTGCTAGCATGCGTCCGACGACCGCTTCCAGAGTATCACTATCAGTTCCCCAGATATGCTCACCCAGGATTGGCTTCAGCTCAGCTTCACCCCGGGCAATCATTGCCTCAGCCTCCGGCTGGCTCTGAGCCTTAGCCGCCAGGCGGAGATAAATACCGTCAACCTTAGCATAAACACCTAGAGTTGGATTAGCTGATGAAAGTAGTGGCGAGACCAGTTCGGCCACGTGCGCCTCGGTCAAACCAAAGGTCTTGAGGGTCCGGGAAACAATAATGGCGCCGCTGGTTTTTAGGCGTAATCGGGGCAGAACCTCATCATGCCACATGGACTGCATTTCCCGGGGTGGGCCGGGCATGGCTACCAATCGGTGACTGTCTTTTTCCACCCACCACCCCGGGGCCGTCCCGTTTACATTACGAATTACCTCAGCCGAAGGAATAAGGGTTGCCTGCTTGAGATTAGTGAGCGGCATCTCTCTACCCAAGCGGGCAAATAAATCTCGCAATTCACGCTCCAAATCGGGGACACGCTCCAGCTCTTCCCCCAGCATCTCAGCGATAGCCCCGCGGGTTATGTCATCCTCGGTGGGGCCCAAGCCTCCAGTAGTGAGGATTAGGTCAGAACGCTGCCAGGCACGCTTTAGAACCTTTACCAGCCGTACCTGATTGTCACCCACCTGCGAAATCCAATAGAGGTCAATCCCCAGCCCAGGTAACTCACCGGCCAGAAAACAGGCATTGGTATCCGTTATTTCCCCCAAAAGGAGCTCTGTGCCAATAGAGATAATTTCAGCTTTCATAAGACTCGTCAGTTAGTGCAGTCCTTCCAGAGCAACCTCAGCCGCCCGCTTCCCCGAGAGGAGCATACCCCCGAAGATAGGCCCCATTCTGTGGGTGCCGCAAACCGCATTTGCCGCCATACCAGCGACAATCACACCGGGATAGACCTCCCTGGTATTCTCCATTATCCTCTTTTCAGCCACCTCAGCCCACATTGACTTCTCCCCCATTATGCCACCCCCCTCGGTATCCAGCCTACCATGAAGCTTATTGACCACGATGTGGCAGATTTCGCAGGCATGGCCGGTAGCATCTATCACCAGCTTTGACCGTATGGATAGGGGGTCCACATGCAGACCAGCTAGCGTGACTGCACTCCAATTCAATACTAATCCGGTCACCCTATCATTCTCCCGAATCATAACATCCTCTACGCTCATCAAATTAAATATCTTAGCTCCTGCCTGTATTGCCCTAAAACAAATCGCTGAAGATGCCTCCACCGAATCGGCGGTATAGTAACCCTTTTCATATTCCCTATTTCTAATACCCATCTCATCCAGTATTGCCTTAGCCTCCTCCTGCACCACGATGGTATTGAACATCATTCCCCCACCCGGCATACCACCACCAGGCCGCAGGCCTCTCTCAAAAATGACCGTGTTTACCCCTCTTTTTGCCAGATAGTAGGCCGCGATCATGCCGGCTGGGCCGGCACCACCGATAGCCACATCAACATCCATTGCCTTCAGGAAGTCTTCCATAAAGCTTTTGATTATTACTCGAGATATGGTTACATCATCAAGTTGCATCCACTTCTCCTTTCGATATTAACACTTAGTTGCCTTAACCCCTAAGTACTTCTCTACCAGCTCCATAGCGCAGAATTCACCACACATGCTGCAAGCCGCCCCCGCCGAGGTATGCTTACCGTGCACCCGTCGCGACCGCTCCGGATCTAAGGACAACCTCGCCTGCTCTTCCCAGTCAAGCTTCTTTCGGGCTACCGACATTCGCCGATCCCAATCTGCGGCGCCTTTTACTCCCTTAACTATATCACCAGCGTGAGCCGCAATACGCGAGGCAATCACCCCCTGCCTCACGTCTTCCGGGTCAGGCAGGGAAAGGTGCTCAGCCGGGGTTACATAGCACAGAAAATCGGTACCAAAAGCGGCCGCAATTGCCCCACCTATCGCCCCGGTAATATGGTCATAGCCAGCGGCAACATCGGTCACCAGCGGTCCCAACACATAGAAAGGCGCCCCCTTGCAGATGGACTTTTCTAACAGCACGTTAGCCTCAATTTGATTTAA